>Ga0364881_10096_pt1 | contig 60344 bp, 53 predicted proteins | sample ExccelJu500001D4_5_FD_206923 | JGI IMG/M metagenome (GOLD analysis project Ga0364881, IMG submission 206923) | Enriched cells from Trout Bog Lake Hypolimnion, Wisconsin, USA - BchlTB.July30.5000.01.D4 | ecosystem: Environmental > Aquatic > Freshwater > Lake > Hypolimnion/Profundal zone | place...
ATGCAAAAATCAGATTTTGAGGGAGAAAAAAATCTTCGCACTTTTTAGTCCGCGGAAGTTGGGCTAAGCGCAAGTGCGTGATTGCATTCGACATCCTGAGCTGCAAAGAGAAGCGCCGCCCGGCTTTTCGCCGCTTTATCCAGCAGCTTTGCCACAGCCTCCGGTTGCGCCGCCGCGTAAACCCGTTTTATCCGAATGTCGAGCATAATAGAATTTATCCTTAAACGACAGAACTCTCCACCAAATTGCTTTCTGTCCATACAGACACAGGCAAACCTGATGCATATCAACATCGAAAATAACTTCTTCAAGCAGTCCGCCGCAAAACCCTTATCCGAGTTTCAATACGCAAAATGCTTCAGGTACCAGCAGCCGCAAGGTGAAACTTTCCGTCACGCTGAATTCATAACCGCCGGTAACAGGGCCGACAAATCCGGTCATCAGGTCCTGGCCCAGCAAGATAGAGGCAAATTGTTTGCCGGAGGCAGCCAAAATTCCGCCGGCCGGCAGTCCGGCGGCTTTGAAAATACCCGCGTTGATTAATTCCTTCAAATGCTCGATCTCGGTGGTATTACCCTGCGGATAGCGATGAAACAGGCTGTTATACAGTTCGGGGGCCAGGCCCAGCGTGTACGGTCCGTGAAATCCTGATTTGTCAAGCATATTCACGGCGTGGATGACATCTTCCGCCGCCTTGCCGACTTCGTTCCAGCCTTTGATTTTATGGCTCTGGACTCCGGCGGCATTGAACAGTCCCGGGAACTGGCCTCTCAGACCGGAAAAAACAAACTCGTTTTCCTGTCTGGCGCAGGCAATCGCCGCATTTGCCGCATCACCAAGGTCGATTGTCACCTTGTCCCGTTCGAAAGCGGCGATATCTCTAGCGCCGATGACGAAATTTTTCTGAATCATGGCTAACGGCAGTGAAGAACTGAACATTACACTCACATCTTCACTGGTCTTAGCTTTGATTTGTTCGTCCCGGTTGCTGACGGACTTCAGTCCCAGCCCGAAAGGGCCCTCCACGGCAAGAAGTCTTCGCCCGAAGAGCTGGCTTTTGGCCGATTCAACCACAGTTACGTCTATCTGCTCCCATATCTGACTGTCGAATGGGGCGACTTCACGCTGAAGATGTATTTCTGACATATTTCGTTCCTTTCCTGTTATAACTTTTCGATTCACTGAACGCTGTTAAGGTTGCCCGGAACCGGAATCGCTTTATCTTCCGGTTTCACGTGGGATTCACTTCCCTTCAACACCGTTGCCGCAAGGGCATCGACTTCTCCGGCGCCTTCAGCCAGAAACGCCTCCTCGTCAGGCAGCATCCGGTTCAAGAGACGCTGAAATTCACCGGCATGAACCCGCTCTTCATTGGCTATATCCTGAAGTACGGCTTTAGCTACCGGGTCATTCGCGGCATCTGCCAACGCTTCATACAGATGAATTGCTTCCTCTTCGCCGACCAGCGCCTGACGAATACACCGGGACAGTTCGCGCTTAGTCAACTTGCGATCCGGCGCCATTGGTTGAAATGGATTTAGAAATTCCGCCATGGTTTTATTCTCCCTGTGGTATTTTCCGGATTATGCGATGCAAATAGCGTCCACCGGACACCCCTTTATTGCATCACGGCAGGAATCTTCAAATTCTGCCGGGACTTCGTCAACTATTACCTTTGCTTTATCACTGTCCATTACAAAAACTTCAGGACAGGTTTCCACGCACAATTCACAACCGATGCAAATATCCTGGTCTACAATTGCTCTCATTTTACTTCTCCTGTTTTAGTATCTTTGTTTTAGACTTCCATGTTTTAAACGTTTTTTTAATTGACATCATAACCTGTCTGATTATCAAATAGTTGCGTCAGTGTATAGCCTCCTGTCTTTGATCCAGTTCCACTGTTTTATGAATTTCTGGTTCCCGTTCTGACTACTGACTTCTGACTACTGACTTCCCTGTCTTTTGGGTTGCGGGCAAAGCCCGCCTTAATGAAATCAGTTTATTTTATGGACAATTCTTTTGAGTTTTCCCATAACCCGTGAATATTGCAATAGGCAGCGGCTGAAATCGTGCCCGGCTTCTCCGTTTTGAAGCATATTGCGGCGCAAGAATTGGTATAAATACCGCTCTTGTCCGGGCCTTCGGCAGACTCGCCGTGCGCACAAAACTCAACCCTGCCCAATTGAACGGGGAATTTCGCGTCATTGGCTTTGAAGTAAACTTCAATCCACCGGATATGGTGCTCCGTTTTGTTTGGATGGGGTATTTCTTTCCCCACACTGACCGTTATTTTGCAGGATTCGCCGGCCGCTACTTCATCCGGGGCTTCGATGACCGGCACGTGTTTTTCCGTTTTCCAGTCGGCATGTTGATAAAGACCGCTCAAGCAACTCATACGCACCTCCTCTTTAACTTTTACGCTTTACAGGGGCATCTTGATAATCCCTTCAACAATTAAATCAATATTCCGGTTTGATTTGTGAAAACATCGCGTGTTCAACCCATTCGTTGGGACGATTGAGGTATTCCACCAGGCCGTCCACCAGCAACACATGCTTTTTCTCTTCTTCGGCCACCATCAGGAGCTGCTCTTTCAGTTTCTCATTTCCTGCTTTCTCTGCCTGAATACGGTAAAATCTCTCGCTCTGTTTTTCTATTTCCAGCGCTTTTTTGTAAACTTCGACTTGTTCGGCGGAAAAATTAAACCCTTCCTTATTCCGCCACAGTTGACGAAAAATATTTTCCGCCGCATCCGCCGGAAATGTCGGCAATTCTCCCGGATCTATATTTTGCTGAAGACTGTCAAAAAAATTATAATGCTTTTGTTCTTCATCGCTCAATAATTGCAGGATTTTTTTGAATCCGGGTTGAGTTGTGCCGGAGGCGGCTTCCTGATAGAAATGAATCCCGTCCAATTCCATTTTTTTAGCATATTCAAAGACATTCATGGCAACTTTCTCCTGTGTGTGAAAATACGCTTAACAGTATCAAGACGACAATTTATACTCTATAAGGTTGAAAATTTAAAATAGATTGCGAAGATTTTGAGAATTGGTTCGTATTCTGAGAGGCTGCCGATACCGGGGTATCGAAGGCCTCGAAGAGTGCGAATCCAAACTCAAAAGATCGCAACCGCTTTGCGGCGAGTGTCTTGCGGCCGTATTTTTCCGTTCATCCTTCAGGCGATGTGGGTATCGCCAATCAGTCGGATCGAAAAAATCCAATCCGCAATCCTGCTCGTCTATGTTAAATTTTCAACCTTATAGAGTATAACATCAAGCCACCATCAGCGCGCTTGTTATAAAATTTGTAATGACCCTATTTCTCTCTCGTTAATATTATTAATAATTGCGCTTAATTGAAATACAAGCATTATTGTGAAAAATATTTTAAAATGCCGGAATCTCCCTGGCGGACGCGAACCAGATTATTCATGAAACGTGGAAGAGATAACATTATATTATCAAAATTCCCGTATTCTTTTCATAATTAATACTAATTTAATTTATGCTAGTTTGTATTCGTAAATTAGATGCCTATATTTTAATGACAGATGCAATATTTGACCTTTTTTTAAGGAGATAAGAGTTTATGACGGCAATCAAAAAAATCTTAGCGACTATCGCCATCCTGCTGATGGTCAGCGCGGCATTCGCGGAAGAGACGATCAGCATTTGCAGCTTCAATATTAAGTGGCTGGGGCTTTATCGCGAGAAAGAAAATAAAATTCTATCTGAAGTTATAAGCAATTTTGATATTGTTGTTATTCAGGAAATCATCGCCCCGCCATACCCGATGAACTTCCCGGACGGGGTTCCGTGTAAACCGGAAAAGAAAACTGCCGATTTTTTTGATGAAATGAGAAATCGCGGCTTTAAATATTGGCTGTCCGAGGAGAACACCGGCCCCGGAGAAAAAGCCCATGCCAACACCCCGGCAAAAGAGTGGTGGGCGGTATTTTACAAGCCGGAGAAAGTAACTGCCGCTCAAGACCTGCCGCACGGCTTTATTGCCGGAGACCGGGCGGGCAACCCGGATTACAGCCGGGTGCCGTATGCTTTCAGTTTCCGGTGCGGAGCAGGAAAAACCGATTTTGTTTTAATCAACGTCCATCTGAATCCCAACGCCGGAAGCGAAGGCCGGGAACGGCGCAAGCACGAATTAGCGTCTATCGCTAAGTGGATTGAAGCGAATGACGCGAAGGAAAAAGATTTTATCATTTTAGGCGACTGCAATGTTCAAAACACGGCGGAATTAATGTATATAACGCCTGCCGGCTTCATTTCGTTAAACATCAACTGCATCTCGACGAACGTAAGTCTTAAACGCCCCAAGCCGTTTGACCATGTTTTTTACCGGCCGCGGTATTCCAAAGAAATAAACACCGGCTCATTTGGCGAAATTGATCTGATAACCGAATGCGTTGTGTATTGGGAAAAACCGGAAACCTATCCGGGGAAGCCGTATGACTACAATGCGTTTCAGAAGCATTTTTCCGATCATAAACCAGTCTATTTCAAGTTAAATGTAATGGACGACGATGATCCGCAAAAACAGAAGTGAAATAATTTCTGGGTACTTTCAAAAAGCTATAGCTTGAAAGCGTATTCACTCACTTTTTTTATTTGCGTTTTTGCGCCAATCCTTGCCAGAAAATGGCAATGTACGACCATCTACGAATCCAATATTACCATAATTCTTATGATTTGCTTCTCTATCAAATACGATTCCAATGTTTTTATCTGAATCAATCTTATATCCTGCTATATAATCATAATCAATAGATTTTTTACCAGAAGAGACACTTGGGCAGGATGTAACAAAATTACTATTCTCATTAAAGTAATTTTGATCATAGAGCATTTGTATGCCCTTTGCGCCATCCTTGTCCGGAAACCATCCATCGTTTTTTTCTGCGTATGCATATAAGCTTATAAGAATTTGTTTAATATTACATTGGCAATCCATTTGACTCATTTTCTCCCAGCCATTTCTCCATGCATAAATACAAAAGAAAAATAACCCGATAAAAATAATACAGCAAAAGATATAAATGTAGTGTTTAAATTTCATTGATATTAGCGAACATTTAAGTTGACTTACCTCTTTCATACAAGTTGTTCAAACGACTGCTGAAGGAGGGTATAACTGTCTCGAATGCCGTCGTAAATCTCCGCATCTACGTCAAACCTATCCAAGTTCACTAAAACGTACCCGCAGATAGTCGCAAGTTGCACGGCTACTGGTTGCAACTCTTGAGACTCGTGTTCAAGGCGAAACTCAAGAGTATCAGCGAAGCAATTAATCATATCCGAATCACCAGACGCGGCTTCACTTTGAATGTAACGGATAGCGGACTGAACGTAAAAGCGGAAAGCTACCGGTCCCATCCACATCAAATCCTCTTGGTAATAAAGCGAGTTCTGTCCGAAGAGCTTCTCTGCTTCCTCAAGACTCTTGCCGAGAAAATGCTCCACTGCAATTATCTCCTCCAGTGAATCGTAAATATTGATATCCTTGCAAGTCGGAAGTTTCATAGTTTTGATAGTTCCAAATAGTATGTTAGTATCAAGCCAGTAAAAAATTAAGCCGCCATCTCGGCGGCTTGTTGTAATTTAGAATTTCGAGCAGAAATTCTTTAGTCTGGCAACTGCTTTCCTGATGTTTTCTTCAGAACAGGCATAGGACAGCCGGAGACAGTTGTCGGCGCCGAAGGCATCGCCGGGAATCGCGACCAGCTTTTCTTCCGCAAGGAGTCTGTCGCAGAATTCGCCGCTCTTCAAGCCGCATGCGGAAATGTCGCAGAACAGATAAAACGCGCCCTGCGGACGGATTGATTTTACTTTCGGTATTTCATTGATCAGATTGTAAATCAAATCACGGCGGGTCGCGAAGGAATCGCGCATTTTGTACACTTCTTCCTTGCCGCAGGCCAGGGCTTTCAGCGCGCCGTACTGGGCGAAGGTTGTGGGGTTGGAGGTCAGATGGCTCTGGAGGGCGTTGATCTTCTTCGACAGCCACAGCGGGGCGGTCAGGTAGCCCAGTCTCCAGCCGGTCATGGCATAAGCTTTGCTGAAGCCGTTGACGGTGATGGTCAGTTCGGCGATTTCCTTGTTCAGCGAACCGATGCTGATGTGCGGAAAATCCTTTTCATAGACGAGTTCTTCGTAAATCTCGTCGGACAGCACCATGAAATTGTGTTTGACCGCCAGCGCGGCAATCGCTTCCAGGGTGGCTTTCCGGTAAATCGCGCCGGTCGGATTGGACGGGGTATTCAGGATCAGCAGCCGGGTATTGGCGGTAACCGCCTTTTCAAGATCGGCCGGGAGCAGTTCGTAATTGTTTTCCGCTTTGGTGTCAACGTAAACCGATTTCGCGCCGGCGGCGGTGACCATTTCCGGATAGCTCAGCCAGAACGGCGCCGGAATGATTACTTCGTCGCCGGGGCCGCAGAGCGCGGCAATCGCGCTGAATACGGAAAATTTCGCGCCGGGGCCGACAATCACCTGGGCCGGGGTCGTCTGGATATTATTGTCCTTGATGAACTTTTCCGCGCAGGCTTTCCTCAGTTCGGGCAAGCCGCTGGAATCGGTGTAACCGGTTTTGCCGCTGTTCAATGCTTCAATCGCGGCGTCTTTGATGTATTTCGGCGTGTCAAAGTCGGGTTCCCCGGCAGACATGCTGCATACGTCAATGCCCTGGGCTTTCATATCTTTCGCCTTCTGGGTCATCTTTAACGTCGTTGAAGGGCTGAGCCCGCCCATGAATCCTCTGGTGGTCTGGATATTTTGCATTGAACATGGTCCTTGCTGGTTAATTATTATTGCTTTGCCGCTTCGTATTTCTGGATAAAATCCTGAATCTTGCTGCTGAGTTCGTTCTTGTCAATCTTGACGATCTTCATTTCGCGAACCACGCTTTCCGGGGCATCCGAAGCGTGGGCGGTGTTGACCATGACGTCATGGCCGAAATCGCGCCGGACGGTGCCGCCGGGGGCTTTGGTCGGATCGGTGGGTCCGAGCACGTTTCTGATTTTGGAGATGGCTTCTTTGCCTTCGTAAATCAGGATCATGCATTTGGCCAGGCCGGGATCGCTCATTTCGGAGACCGGGCAGGAATCCGGGCGTCTGCCGGACATGAACTCGACGATTTTGGAGAACTGATCGTCGGCAAAAGTGAATCCGACGGTTTCAGTAAGTTTTTCGATAACCTGCGGATTCATCTTGATCTCAAATTCTTTCTCAAGCATTTCCTTGGCTTTTTCGCCGATTTTCGGAGCGAGTTTTTTGCGCAGCGCTTCTTTGACCGGGCCGTAAAATTCCAGGGCTTCCGCGACGGACATGCGATAGATTTTGCAGCCGACGAGACGCAGGCCGGTGCGGCTCAGCATATCAATGATATTGCCGGGTTTGGTGCTGGGGTGACGCCAGTTTTCCGGTTTCAGGATAACCAGGGTGCGTTCGTCGCCTTCTTCGACCCCCACGACGTTTTCAACGATATTTTTGCTCTTGCCCGTGAAGTCGGCAAACATTTTCAGTCTTTCCACGGCGGAAGCGAAATCCGGCGGAGTAAGCACGGCCGGCTCGAAATAACGGACTTTGTCCGGATTGTCTTTGTCGGCCACTAAATCCGAGTAAGTATCGCGGATGGTTTCACCGGTCGGGGAATCCTTGCGGGGTTTGCCGCTCAGGCTGCCGACGATCTCATAAAGCTTTTTGCAGGCGTCTTCACCGCGGAACAGCAGCATCATAACTCTTTCGCGCTTGCCGTCTTCGCGTTCAGTGAAGTTTTCTTTGACATAATCGCTCAACAGTTTGGCAGTCTTGGGATTTGACGGGCTTACGGATCTTTCGAGCGACCCCGCATACTGGTTGGCCAGTTCTTTGGTGAAAGTCAATACTTGAGCGCCGACGAGATCCAGGTCAGTCCGCGAAAGCAGACGGGCGATGATGCCCCCGGTCCTCGATTTCATCAGACTGTACGGTGTGATCAAGACATAAGATAATTCAACTGCCATTTTGTTCCCTCATTATTTTAAAGAATTTAAGTTGTAATAAATCTATAGTGTATTTTCTAAAGCCCGGTAATTTACATTAAAACCTGTAAAATCGCAAGTCACAAACGCTACATTTTTAACGTTTTCAACGCGAATTGGAAGAGGCGGTCAACAGCAGCCGGTTTAGAAAGGCAATAATTGTTCTTGCAGGATGCGGAAGAATTCGTCGCGGGCATGACGCTCCGCCCAAGGTTTGTGTCCGCACTTTTTCAGTTCGATGAAGTTGAAATTATGCAAAGCGGAGGCCAGCGGAAGGCGGACGCCATCGGCGGGATGAGGATCGTAATCGCCGTGAATCGCCGTCACCGGGCATTCTATCTGCCTGCCGAATTCCAGCAATCTGCCGGTGCGGCGGAGTTCCGCGCCTTCCGGCCAGACTTTGGCATAAATATCCGGACGGAAATCAATTTCTGTGTTGTCGGGCAACGGATCACAGGCGTCGGCGCGGGAAAACAGCGCGCCGAAACGTTTGAAACAAGCTGTTTTATCGGTTATTGCCGGGTCTTCCAGCATTGGGGACAGTTGCTTGAGTTCTTCCCGTTCCGGCGCGGTAAGGCGGTCCATTCTGGTCTGATGCATTGATTGAGTATATTTTTCTTCAAAGGCTCCGCTGCTGACCAGAATCAGTTTTTTGACCAGCGCCGGATATCTCGCCGTTAAAATAAAGCTCAACCATGCGCCCCACGAAAATCCGATCAGAAAGACCGGCGGATTACCGTTGGCGGCAATGAGGTTTTTCAACTCTTCAACTTGTCCGTCCAGTGATAATGCGGTCTGGAACGGTTCAAGCACGCCATGTCCGGACGCCAGTTCACGGGCGACTGCGGACATTTCCCCGCCCGCGCCCGGTCCGCCATGCACGACTACCACATCAAACGGAGCTTTCCCGTACAGCCTGAATTTATTCATTTCCATTGATCGCCCCCTTGTTACCGAAAAGGCAGACATCAACAGATTCCTTTAAAACTCAAAGTCGATGACGCCAGGTTTCGTTAGCAGCCCTGAAACAATATATCCGGCCCCGGCTGTAAATACTACCGGCCTGATGGGCTTCCCCTTAAACTTCACCGCCACCGGTTTGCGGTTCAGCCTGAAATCAAAATCGCAGCGATGAGCCAGTTGCAAGGTTAAACGGTCTTTGTCGCCGCAGGCCTGGACAACCTTTAGATTGCTGTCCAAAAGTTGCGGACATCCGGCATCATGCCGGTTCAAGGCGAACAGACGACTGGAATGCGGCGGCATTTCCACCGCGAAACCGTCCTGTTCCACAGAAACGGCATTATTGTCCCACACATCGGTCAAGATGTATTGGCCTGCCGTCAGACCAAGTTCGGTAAAATTAAACCCTATTTTCCGCGGAGAATCCTGTGTGTTGAACAGCGCAACGGTCCGCAACGGCAGGTGCGGGTTGTCTTCCAGCAATGAGAAGTGCGGGCTTTTCAGGTACCACACTGCCGGAGCATCGTCTGTCTCCCGGTAGCGGTGTCCGGCAAAATAAACATTCTGCCCGTTGTTCGGACAGCAAACCGCTTTTTTAAGGATTTTGAACCGCGGGTTGGCCGGCGGTTCATTGTACAGCCAACCGGCGATCTCCACCATCGACCTGGAAATCAGGCAGTAGTTAATGCACAGCATCGCTTCCGTATCCGTCAGCCCCGGAAACAGTCCGACTGAATCGCTGTTCGGTACGATCAAATCGCCGATCTGCAAAGCAAAACAGGCGGTACCCCACAGAAAATTAGTTTTCACATGTTCCCAGTTGCCGGAGCCGATGTCGATCCCGTAACGGTAATTGGTGAAAAATTCTCCCAGAAACGGATTAGCCATAACGATATCGCAACCGGTCTGGAGATAGCCGTCCGCCGGTATCCGTTTCCGGATTTCCTTCAGCCACCATTCGCGCCACTGATATCCGGAACACTCCTGATGCGCCAGCAGCGGATGGCTGTCCTCAAACGCATATGACCAGAAATCCTGTTTGACGCCGCAGAATCCGGATTCATCCAGAAAATAGTCCAGAGCCTTAGCCATATATTCCCTGACCTCCGGCTTGCTTACATCCAGCACACGACGATTGGGCGTGCGGTAAGAATAATCAATAAACCAATCGGGATGGTCTTTAACCAGCGGCACCACGCCCGGCAGCGCCCCGCCGATCCAGACCGCCGGTTTAAGGCCGGTCTGCCTGACCTTATCGGTGAAATCTTTCAAGCCGGCGGGAAATTTATTTTTCGCCACCCCGGCTTCCCCTTCGTAAGGCATGCCCAACCCGTGAGCGCTGGTTTCGCTGGTGGCAAGCGCGGCATAACCGTCATCTACCTGCATCCACTGGACTGTTGGAAAATTATCCGCCAGAAATTCAGCGGTTTTAAGTAGCTTTTCTTGAGTAATGTCGCGGAAAATACCGTCATTCCACGATCCCCATACCAGCGAATGACGATTGATGCCGGTTGCACCATACATCGGCGGCAGTCGCCGACGCAAAACGTCAGTGTAGCGCGCAAAAATCGACTGTAGTTCGTCCGCCCGGTCAACCGTCCCCAGATACCATGCATCTTTCAGTACCGCCCCCGGCTTAAAATCCAGATGGGATACGGCTTTAAACGAAGACAATATATCGAGTTGAATCCGCCCGGCGTCATGCTTGACCAGATAATTGTGAAAAAACACCCGCTGGCTGAGCGTGCCGTGAACCAGACCTTTACTGCTGTGATAGTTCGAAAGCAGGATTGCCGGGAACGGCTGGTACGGCGACGCGCCGATCCGGTCCGAGACCACGCCGGGATCCGCCCAGCGATTGCCGGCAAGCGTATCAAATTCCGAAGACTGCGCCATCTCCTGCGTCCGCTTCAAATCAACTTTTATTCCCATCCGGCTGTAAATCCGCGGATTCTCGACATGGTAAAAATAATCTTCAGCAGCATCAGCATCAAACGTTATTCCACCGAGTTCCAGGCCAAGTTCAGTCAATTTCAGCGTTCTGCCGCTGACATTGCGAATCAAGCGTTCCGCTGTCATTTCTCCGTCACTCAGCGAAATAAAGAAATCTTCTTTAAACAGCGCTTCGTACTCGAATGTCAAATGTAACAGCCGTTTTTTCAAATTAACGCTTTCAGTATGTCTGGCCGGTATTATTGTTTTGCCGGCTACAACCGCATACGGTTTGAATGTAATCCGGTTGGAATTTTTCAGGCAAGACCGTATCAATTCATTAAAGTCATTCATCTAAATACTTTCCATGTTATATTTTAATAGTAAGTTGACTACTTATAATACTCGATCAATATTTACTCAAGTATTGCAGTTCGTTTTAAGTTCAATATTCATGCGGCATATTCCGGCGAATTAAAATTTAAATCTAATGAGGTAATTGCAAAAGTATTTTGGTATTTTAAGGTTTTTCCCGGTATTTTGGCACCTTTTGCTCGTTTTTACGTAGCGCTACTACGCCTGAACTCACAAAAAACGCCAAAATCCTCGAGAAAATTCCTGAAAATCCTTTCAAAAAGTACTTTTGCAATTACCTCTAATTGAAAACCAATTCCCCGTCCTTCAGAATCGCCCCAACGCATTCCTTGGGAACGGAACGGGAACCAGCAACGAAATTACTGGTTCCCTGGATGAAATCACAATACCTTAATGTAAGCATATGAAGTAGCTCTTTTTACGTTTTGTCTGTGATTCCTTTTTTTAGTTTAGAGTCTTTTCAGATACGCTCCAAAATGCTTTTTGTTTATTTTATTTTTCCTTCATCTCACTCGATAGAATAAGCTCAATTACTTATAAAAATCGAATTTCTATATTTAGAAAGGTTTGTAATTTCATTACTGGTCAACGCCCGGTTGAATATTCTTACATCATCGAGCTCGGCATTAAGCATGGAAGAGATACCTGTGCCCATCTTTAACTGCTGGCTATTGGTAACAAGCGTTCCGTAGCCGGGCGTGGCGGCGCCACTCTGCAAGCCATTGATATAAAGTTGACCGCCGGTGGCTGAGTTGTAAACCATCGCGACATGAGTCCAGGTCTGGCCATCTGACGGAATCGGATTAGAAGAATTATTTGTGATAGATCGCCATCCGGAATTCATCGTCGTCGCAAGAAAACGGAGTTTTCCGTCTTGGCCGCCCGAACCATTCCCCATGAAATAACAGACATAATTCGCATCGGTGGTAATAGTTGATGTCCATTTGCAAACCGGAAAAGTGGCGTATCCGGATGGAATTGCATGAGGTTTGATCCAAAAACTGATAGACAAATTATCCGCGATGCTAAGGCTGGCGCTGGAATTAACGTCTATTTCGCCATTGCCTTCAAAATCCAGAGAGTAGCTTCCATTGAGCGCATCCGTTGACAGCATAACGCCGGTGTGATTCTGGTTAACCGTGCCATTATTGCCGCATCCGGATGAATCGGTAATGATATTGTTATCCATGGTTTCAAATTTATAGCAGGCAGACTGTGTCGTCTGCAACCCTTCTACAGCAACGTTGTTGACGGATATCCCGTTAGTCGGCTGGAGAGTGGACGCGCCGACAGCCTTCAATTGCAATTGGTCTCCGGGAACAAAAGCCAGGTCGGCTTCGTTATAAGTCAAATTGACGCTGCCGCCGGCGCTGATGGTGGTCAATTTGATATTTTGCCCGTTCTTCCACAATTGCAGAGTGATGAAGCCTCCGGTTATCGTTTGCGAAAGAGAAGCCACGTTATAACCTGAAATTCTTCCAGCCAGAGTCGCCGTATATATAGTTCCGGGAACGGTTTGGCCAGGCCGCACATTCGATAGCGTATCACTATATATGTTGACAGGGTCCTTAATTGCTAAAAGATTTACTCCTGACTGGGAATAATCTGCGCCGTCAAGGAGATCATCGCTATAATCAAGGATATTATCGTTATATATGAAGCAGTAATTGCTGTACCAAAGATAACTGCCGGCAATATTGTTTTGCACCGTGTAATAATTCCCGGTTTCAAGAGGAAAGTTTCCACCGGTTTGCGCAATTTCGCCAGGGTAGGCGCCGCCTAAAATATTGCTGGAAATGGTGATCTGACGCGGCCGCGCAATATGATCGGGATCCAATTGCGGAATGGCCGGATCATTCCATGACGGCTCAGAGGTATCGGCTTCGATGCGAATACCGCAACCGCCGCAGGGCGAATCCATTTTCAGCAAGTTTGATGACACTGTCGCAGTGCGTACTCCCAGCAGTCTGATGCCGTAGGTGTAGGAATTAACTTGGGACGGAATGACTACTGTATTATTGGTGACGGTAATATTTCCCGGCGCCGGCGCATTGGCTTTTTCCAGGCCGGCGTAAATCATCGCGCCGCCGCCGTACCATGTGGTTTCGCGTTCTGCCACCCGTTTAACATAATTACCGGAGATAGTGGCATTCGTGCAATTATTAACCAGAATCCTCCCATCAATGCTGGAGCATGTATTATTGGTGATAGTGACGTTAGTCAGGTTATGACATCCAATAGGATCGTCGCCGATGTTGTTAATCGAATTATTGTCTATCAGTACCGTATTAACATTAGCCAATCCGAATCCTTCCGAATCAGTATGAGAATGCTTAGCGTTGATAGTGCTGTTTTTTATTGTTACATTGGTCATGCTTGTGGGGCCGCCGGGTTCCCAGTTGCTATCGATTCCGGACTCTGTCGCGCCGAAGAAACAGTCCGGAGGGTTAGAAATTCCGCCGGTAAAATCGAATTTAACATTGTCCAGAGTTGTGCCGTTAGTGTTGAAAATAAAAATCGCCCGGTTGAATTTTGCATTGCTGGTGGCTTTAATGGTCAGGTCTTTAATCGAACCATTGAAAGTGTTTTGTACTGCTACAGGATTCAGATTGCCTTTGTGCCGATTGATGCCGACGCTAATCCAATATTGACGGCCAAGGTCGTTGTTTAAATCAGCATCGCATTGAATGGTTGATGAATTATTAACATCCAGCCCCCTGATACTGCAAGAACCATATAAAAACATATTCTTAGTAACGGTGATAGTCATGCCGGATGGAATTGTCAGGGTGTTGCCGGTGCCGGCAACGGAATCGAACGCGGATTGAAGTTTACCTGATTCATCTCCGGTTCCTGTTATGCCGAAGGTTGTTACGCTGACATCGACAGCGCTTGTAATAGTGGAAACGAGCATAAAAAACAATAATAATCCGGAATTTAAAAATTGCACTGAGTTTTTCATTTTATATTTCCTTGTTGTTCTCTGCTTTTTTGAAAAGCACAATTCCTCAAATGTCCTTTTTGCCCTCCTTTTATTTTGCATTGCAACGTTTTCTTGCCCGAGTTTTAGGATCAACTTTATTTCATAAATTATCAAAAATTCTATTAATGTATTGCCCGTTGAATGCCGCTTGCGATAACGCTATAATATTCAGGTAATCATGGGGTTATTTATTCAGGCAGATCATTGCCGCCAGTTCCGTTTCCGACAACACCATAGATGTTAATGTAAAGGGTTGCGGCATTCGAAAATCCGGGAGACAATGCAGCAATAAAAAAATCCGCAATAAAGATTTTTTTTAGCCATCTCGGCTCAATGAAACAATCTGCTTTTCTCGGCATTTCCATCTCTCCCTCCTTGTTTTAAACTCCATAACGTTAAAAAGACTTACAAGCACAACAAAATTAATCCTTCATTTCTGTCATGAGTTTCAAGTTATTTTAGCATTTTCATGCTTGCTTTTGAAAACGATTATACCAGGCAAACGCCATCTTCACAAAGAATTTCTTTTAACTTTTTTATATCTAAATTATTTAGCAGAATGTTTTGTTTTGAAACAATTGCCGCCGCAGTACCGGCAGCCTGCCCCATTGCAAAGCAGGCGGGCATTACCCGCAGGCTTCCAAGCATTGCTCTGTCCGCGGAAACAGAACGTCCCGCAACCAGAAGATTCTCAACCTTTTGCGGAACCATTATCCTGAAAGGAATCCCATATAATATTTTCCGGGAGATTTCAGCGGTTCTCGAAAAAGCATTTGTGTCTTCTTTACATCTATGCTTTTTACTCTCATGAACATCGATTGGATAATCATAGCACGCGATATCATCATCAAAACGCCGGCCTTCATAGAAAGCCTCTTCATCCATGATGAAATGACCTTTTATTCTTCTAGTCTCCCTTACTCCTAACAGATTGGCGGATGCGGTAATAATTGCATTTTCCATCCCTGGAATATTCTGTCTGGCAAATTTTAAAAAATAATGGGCAAATTTTCTTCCATCAGTCATCGCTTTTGAAACTTGAGCAGTATCTACTCCGTCAACTCCGTATAAATGCCCGAAATTAAGGGCAAGGACGCCATCTTCATCCCGGAATGAATCCACGGCCAGGTTATAGTCGAATGATTCAGATGACGCCAGAAGTCCATTGGCTTCAGATTCCTTGACCAATTTTCGAAGCCCGTTTTGTCCGCCGAGTTGTGTATAAAATTCCATATATTTTTTAGAATTTATATTCCCGATAGCAAAACATAATGTTGAAGCCTGAACATTCCCCGATGCATCGCCTTTTTCAAAAGGAACGCCGGCACGAAATGCAACATCCGCATCACCTGTGCAGTCAATGAACACGTCTGCTTCAAAAGCCTGTCTTCCATTTTTATTTTCAACAACGCATGCCCGGATAATATTTTTATTCATAACGACTTCGGTAAATTGTGTAAAAAAGAGAAAGTCGCACCCGGCTTCCGTAATCATCTCATCATATACTAATTTCAACTTTTCCGCATCAATAGGAACCCATCTGAAAGATTTGGATTTTTGATTTTTTTCGGAATTGCTTTTTTCACGCAAACGCTCCAGTATTTCATAACCAATCCCCTTTATTAATGGCTCATTCTTAAATGAATATGGGCAAAATGCCGGGACCATGCCATTTGTTCCCATTCCGCCAAAGGCTCCGGTCGCTTCAATGATTAACGTTTTAGCGCCATGACGAGCAGAAGCAATGGCCGCAACTATTCCAGCAGTTCCGCCGCCAGCCACAATTACATCATATTTTTTGAGCAATGGAATTTTCTTTTCAGGTTCAACAATAAATTTATTCATATCTACTCTCCTGTTTTTTTTACAAAGACATGCCTGATTTAAACGATTACTTTCTTCATAATAATTCAGGCGTCAATCAACTCTCTGTTACACTTTATTTATTTAATATCTCAACGACTAATTTATCCCAGTTTTTCCATTTCCAGAATACAGGGGGCTGCTCCGTTGCCGAACCGCAAACGGTTCCGAGAAAAACTACGACTTCGCCTTTGCCGTATTTTTTGCTTACCAGAAGTGGTTTTCCGCCGGCCCGGAGCAACACGGACGCATCTTGCTTCAGCGGCAGGTCATGATAATAGTAAACGCACGGTTGGGCGCTCCAATCGATTTTGGAAAATCGCAAATCAACCGGCTCAATAGTCAGCGGTTGCATGGAACCTTTTACCTGCCATGCTGATTTTGAAATTTCCACGGGCAATATTTCCGCCAACGGAGTTCCCGCAAACTCCCCTTTGTCCAAGGTAAACAGTCCGCCGAAGATGACCAGTTTTGCGCCTTCGCGGACTGCTGAAGCGATATCATTTAAAAGGAAATCCGGCAATATATTGTTTGGACCGCACGGTGCGTCAATCAGCACGATTGTTTTTGCATGATTCATTGATTGCTGGCCGGGCAAATTGCTGTATTTAAATAAATTCTCCGCGATTTCCGACGGACGCCAGCAAATCAGGTCGTAGTTGCGGATAAATTCCGGTTTTATTCCGCACGATTTCAGTGCGTCTCCGATGCGATATGAGCCGAAGGAAATTCCACGAAAAAGCAGAACAAGGTTCCGAGGTGCTTGTGTTTGTATTTCCGCAGTATGTTCAAGGCTGTGAATAACGATATTGTCTATTTCCGCCTGATATGACCCGCTGCAAATGCCCATGCTGCCGATGCGTAATTTCCCGCCTTGATATTCAGCACGTCCAAGCACAGCGGCGTCATTCTTTATCAACGCCGGATCAATCATGTCATTGATATAGCACTCGACCCGATCATTATCCATGTCGAAATAAATCCGATAATGGTTCCAGGCATATTTCTTATACGGCCCAATTGATTTGTGTCCAACCGGCTCCATATTGAATCCGTTCATCCGCCTGGCGACCGGTTCAGGGAAATACAGCCGCCAGTCATTGCAATAGTCATGCCAGAAAGTACTGATATTATAAATATCCAAAGTGAGTCCGATGCCCCTTTCCCCGGTTTGTTCGGAGTCGATAAGTACATCAAATTCAATAGTACCTTTGCGGCATACCGGGATATCAATTTCGGCATAGCCGTCGTCAAATTTATTTGGAGTTATCCTGACAAGCAGTTTGCCGTCTTTAACGGTATAAGTACTGTGACCGGGTTGGGCCGATACATGCCAGCCAAGCTTGTCCAGGCTGACCGGCGACTGGTATTTATCGAAGTTCTCCTGAAAAATCACGTTCCCTTGAGCCAATGCGGCAATACTGTGCAAAAGGATTAATCCGGTAAAAAGACGTTTTATGAAAGTCATAATAGAGACCTTATTTTTTGAATTTGAAAAGGATAATCGCGGTATCTTCCAGTTCCGGCAGTATCGCGGTATTGCCTTTCACCTCTAACCGGATTGCGTCGGGACGAGGATTCGGCAGCAATGCATAAACTTCGCTTATGATTTCTTTTTCTCCGGCAACTGCTGTTATTGCGACATTTTTGCGCACTGGCGGCACAGCGTGGCGTTCACAAATATAATCACTGTTTTCCGGCAGATTGATCAAATGAACCGTGACTTCCCTGCCGTTATTTACCGGACGCTCGTAGACGAACTGCTGCCAGAAAATCCTGGAACTGCCGTCAACCTTGATTTCATTGTTGCGGCGGACTTCCGTCAGTAATTTGAATCCAGGATCAAAATAGTATTCAGAAAAACGTATCATGAAACGGTAGCATTTATAACTTTGATCAATACCGTCCGGCAGCGCCGGTACTTCCCACCATTTGACTCCAGAGGAAAAACATACGTATTGAGCCAGATTCCGGGAAACCGTACCCGGCAGCAAGCCGCGCATGGAGCCTACAAACGGTTGACCGCCTACTGCGCGGATGCGCTGGGCATCTCCGGTTAACGCCTCCGCCCACTTCTGGAAAGTATTTTTATCGGGTTTAGTGAAGTCAAGCCGATATTCAAGCAACTGCATTGCGCTGCCGGAGCGCGCCGCCGAAAACTTCGGGTTTTTGCTAAAAGCCTTGGCGGTGGCAAAACCATTGACGCCGAAAATGAAATCCGGATACTTTTCATTGACGCCACGCCGCCAGGCCGTAACAGCTTTGGCCGCTACGGTGTCCGGGTCCGGATAAATTTTAACAGAAGGAGTACCCTTGTCATCATACCAATCGGCAACTTGTTTTTCCCCGGCTCCACCTTCATAAAACGGATCGTTGGAAGCGCTGGGCAGGAAAGACCAGTCCCAGCGGCAGCCGTCCCAGCCGAACATCTCTACGGAGCGAGCCATTTCCTGGCCCCACTTATAGGCGAAATCCTCGGAATAAGCATTGGCTTTGGCAACAGCAAAGCGGGTATCCCCATAGACCTTTCCATTATAGATCGCCGGTTGACCATTAGCGCAATATTCAAACAATTTCGGCTCTTCAAGTCCCTTGTTAAAATTGAACAGCCCGGTAATCATAGCATAGACTCCGATCCCATCGGCATGAGCATTCTGGATCAGAGTTTTAATGAATTTTTTTGAAACTGAACTTCGGTATACTCCCTGCGCTTCAGTATGCGGTTCCCATCTGTCTTCGTGCGGAGTCAATCCGCCGATCATGCTCGGAGCCCATACGTAGTATTCAAATATGCCAATGTAGCCACGGCGCATACGCTCGACCCAAACCGCTTCAGAACCTTCCTGATTACAATTGCCCGGTGTGAGAATGGAAATTCCCGCAACCGCCGGAGCAAAGTTAGAAACAGCACAGTATTCTTCGCGGCGGTCAACCAGCCCGTCACCGATATAAGCCTCGGTTCGGAAGGCGACTCCGTAGTCTAATCCGGCAGTATTCCATTTAATCTCAAATTTTCCAGTCTCGCCCGGCGCAAGTTTCAGAAGTCGATTGTCCACTTCTCTGCTGCAATTTACATCCCATAGCACACGGCTGATCAGTTTTACATTTTTAATGTCGGTTGAATTATTGGTAACCTGAACAGTTGTAATATTATCTTGACCTGGGCGCACCACAAGTTTCTGCGGCCATACCGTATCGATAGTTATTGCTTTAGGGGCAGGTAACTGCAAGGCTGCCAACTTTCCAGCCATCTCCGGATTGCCGCCGGCAATGACGTAGAAACTGAAGCGAACCTGTCCGGGAAGTTTTACATATCGCAATGGTCTGTGCGAAAGCTGCATGCTGGTGAGATCGGAGCTCCATCCTTCATTTGATCCCCGCATAAAATAGTGAATGCTGACGAAATCCTGTCCTTCAGGGCCAAGCAATCCAAGCCCTGTTCTTTTTTCCGGATTCCAGGCATATTTATAAGCCGGACACGGACTGAAAAAGCCGGTATTCCAAACTCCCGGAACACGTCTTTTATCCGGATAAAAAATGCTTTCCCCGCCGGCGCTGCTGAATCCTGTGATATCGATCTGATAGTACGCCTCAAACATTACTTCAGTGAACGAAAGTTCGACGTCATGCCGGATCAGCGGACTGTCGGCCTGACAGGTAATCACATCAGAGACATTTCCTGCAGGAAAGTTCCAGTCCAGTTTGACTACAGCCTTGTGCTGGCTATTTTCGCAAATGGTATGCTTTACTTGAGCCTGTGCCTGGGAAAACACGCGGGGGGCTGTGGAGAAACGTCCGATATATTTAGGAAGTTCACCATCTGTACTAAAAGCCAGTCCGGCAGCGGCATTAAGCTGTCTGCCGGAAATTTTCATATTGTCAATCGCATATCCCTTCGCGGCATTTAAGAATATCTGGAAAAAATCATTGCTGATGGTAATGCCGGCATCATTGTCCTTCAAATCTATTGCGCCGGCAAAGCAGTTCCAGCCGCCCAGCAATATTAAGCATATACCAATAATTCTTCTCATTGAGGTCTCCATTCGATTTTTCTTGGTTTTATTTGATTTTACTTATCATTTCAGCAATAAATTCCGGCCATTGCGGAGATTGACAAAACATACTTTCTCCAGGGGCAAATTTACCGCAGGGTATGCCCAGGCAGACGATAATGCGTCCATGTCCGTAACGGGTTCCGACGACAAACGCCTCGCCGTTGACAGTCGCCAGTATCTGTGCATTTTTTAACACGTCCATTTGATGCATATATTTGACCAATCCTCTGCCGTTCAGATCTTTATCGACAACTTCCGGCGTAATAAATTCCTTTACTGCCCAGGGCGAACCGATCTTCAACGGCAGCAGTTGCTCCAGTTCTGTACCGCTGAATTCGCCTTTGTTTAATGTAAAAAGACCTCCGAGGATAATCAGCGTACTGCCATTTTTGACGGAATCTGCAATTATCCGGCATACCCTGCCGGGGATGGCATTACCGGCAGGCATATCCGCCATAATGATATATTCAGGAATAGTTTGCAGCGTAACCGGCGGAACCTTGTCCAGACTGAAATTGTTTTTTGCTGTCTCACTCAAACCGGTAACCAGATTATACTCACGGACATCTTTAATTTTAAGGCAGGCCATGACTGCTTTCAGTTGATAATATGCAGAACCTATACCGTTGAAAAGTATTGCTGAACCTTGCGCCAACCCCGCAGTTGGCGCGACAGCTTCCAGTTCTTCCATTTTCAGGTTGAAAACTTCGTTCGATATTGTTGTTTCCGCGAGTCCGTAATTGCTTATTTCCAGTTTACAGTCCGCCGCTTTTACAGGAATAATCGCGATACCGGTATCAACATAAGCCGGATTATCCATATCGTTCAAGTAATATTCCACAGTTTTTGCTTCAGCGTCAAAAACAATCCGGCATCGGGTAATCTGACCGGATTTGACCGGTCCAATAACAACCTGGTCTTTACTGTTGCGCAATAACATCCAGGAACGGTTGTAGCCGGAAAACGCGGTAAGGATATCGCCAAACTTCACTTTAAGCGACAATTGGTTGTATCTTTCCGTACCATTGCTGTTGACTACAACATCAAAACTCAAGACGCCGCGTTTAACTAATGGAAGCTTTCTGCTATAGGCAATTCCTTTGTATGGATTAAATGCGCATAGTGCTTTAAGTCTGCCGTTTTCAATTTTCCAGTCATCTTTGTCGGATTTCACATCCTGCTGCCAGCCATCTTTTTCCAGTCGTCCGTTGTTTTTGAAATCATCCCGGAAAACGGTTTTCCCGGTGGCCGCGGCATCAAAACAGCTACAGCCGAATATCAGGGTTATGAAAATCCATTTAACCATTATATTATTCTTACTTAGTAATTTCCGACACTTAAATTATAATTCCACCTTTCAATAACCTTTTGTGAGGCAACATGACCATCCGCATATACCACATTGGCTTGCCGTTGATGCCGGTACGAAGTCCGGCTGGTGCCTACCGGATAAGTTTCAGCAGTGGTCCATTGACTGAACGTAGCAATATTGCCGTCCGCCAAAAAGACCGTTCTGACAGGGGACATGATCAAGACCGGGCGGATCAGCACATACATTCCCTGCGACCTTAATACTGTATTGTAAGCAAAACCGAACACTCTGCCGCTGGTATTATAACCGTTGTCATTGCCGCGCAGATTCTGGCTGGGAAGCGCAGCAGGGCAGACATAACAATTAAGTTTGTTGGTGCTGTTCGCTGAGGCAAAACTCATATTGTTAATATATGGCGCAATATTTTCGTACCAGTTTTTATACAAGCCGATGAACGGGTTTGTTACAACGCCGCCGACATTGCCATCCGGCAGTACCCAGTCGAAGTCGTTAATGTACATTGCATGGGATATTCCAAATTGTTTGAGATTATTTGTGCATGATGCAGATTTTGCAACATCCCTGGCTTTGTTCAAGGCCGGCAGCAGCATTGCCGCCAAAATCGTAATGATAGCCACGACAACGAGCAATTCTATGAGTGTGAAATTTCTCTTTTTTCCCGACTTGGATCCGTACTTTGATGCGTTCATGATCACATCTCCTTGTTTTGTTTTTGGGTTTGCATTAAATATTTTTTTATAGTTCATATACCGCCGGACTGTATGCCGGAATTTCCAGATTCAAAGTTATGCAATCATTGCTGTTTTGCGCTTGAATATTTCCGCCTGACGGATACAATGGAGTAAATTCATATTTATTCCGTTGCGAAAGTCCATATTCCGCTTTGTTCAGTTTCAGCGAGACCCGCTGATTTTTTTCGGAAATATTGTACAAGGCCACACCAAACTTGCCGTCTGGCGATCGCCATGCAGAACACAATATCGCCGGCATGTTAATATCATAATATTTTTCGGAATAGCTCTTATGCCATTTTACCGGCAATGATTCACATGGTGATATTATTGCCGGTTGACGCAGCATTTGCCCGTAGAGCAGAAACTGCCGAGCCCGGGAATATGCTTCGTAGCGCTTCAGGCTGCTTTCCAGTGCGATTGCATGATTGGGATATTTGTAAAGCAGCGGAAGCATATTCCAGCCGCCCTTAACTCCCCAGACGAATGCAAGTCCGAATTTAGCAATATAACCGCGCCCGTTGTCACGTTCCAGATCCCATTTGCTGGGCCAGGCGCTGAACATGATCGCGTAATCGTGATAGACGGTCTGCGCCATTGGAATTGCCAGGACACGATCCTTTTCCAGATAGATATTAGTGGTATTACAAACCAGAATACCATCAAGCTGCGCGATGTTTCCTTCCCAGAAACTCTCCGCGGTAAAACTGAAATCAGGATTGATCTTCCGGGCCCGGCTGCGCAAATTCTCCATCAACTGCTGGCTTCCCTTGATATAGCTGTTGCCGCCGCCGGAATCGGCACTGCATTCGGAGTTAAAGTTAAAATATGTTCCGCCATGATTTCCGGAGTCAAGATAGGCGGCGTCAAAGCCGGCCTGGGCCATTTTTTCGACCGCGTCGCCAAGCACTTGTGACCAGGCCTTTCCGGGATAGGCGACAACAGCGCTTCCGGTCGTTTTCTTCAAGTCGGGCGTATCCGGCCATTTCAGGCTCTGCCCGGCGAAGTTCTTTACGGAATTCTTATATCCGTCAGCCGCCTGGAAACTGGCGGTAGTGTCATCCCATCCGGTAAATTGAATGTAACCCATCACTTTAATTTTGTTCTCCGCGGCCAGTTTCAAATACTCTTTGTCTTTTGCGTCCAGAGGAAAGCGTTCCGGATTGTGCTGGCTGAAGAAATGATCTTTGCCCCATGAAAAACACATTACCCCCATATTGAAAGGCTTGAAATCTTTGGACATCTGGTCAAACTCCGTACGAAATGAAGTCATTTGACCTAATGCCATGGACAGCCATTCGTCAATCTCCTTGAAAGACTGCGGGATGCTTTTTCTAGTCAATACCGGTCCTTCGGAACTCCAGGACTGCTTAAGAGCCCAGTCGCGGTATATTTGGCAGGCATCATACCAGTCGCCGGAAAAACAGCGGATCACCGATTCGTAAGGAACCTCCCAGCGCTGCGGTACGCTCTTCATGTTATTGGGGACATTAACTATTGCCCAGCAAATACCTGATTCAGGCGAAGTTTCCAGTTGATGGCGTTTGGCGTATTGAAGTCCGTCGAAACATCCCAGATACAAACCATGTCCGGAATTGCTGTAAGCATCAAACTGCATGCTGTGACCGGACCGGTTGGGCTGGAATATCTGCTGCTTGCCGAGCAATCCTTTATTGACTGGATTGAGAATCAACCGGCCATTATAGCTTGGAGTCGCCAGTTGATCAAGTTCCGGGCGGCCATCCATGGCCCCGATTCCTTCCAATCTGGGAGCGGTAAAATAAAAAACCGTATATTCAGTACTGCGGTTGTCGAATCCGGCTTTGATACGACAAAACGGATCTTTAGCGTCCAAAGCAAAACTGACCCACACGTCAAGTACTTTTTTCTCGGAACCAATATCAATTCCGGTCCAAAGATATTTCATGCCCGCCTGTTCTTTGACTATGCGGCAATCAACCTTGAGTTTGGCGGAGCTTATCTCCAGTTCATCGGTCTGCTGTTCCGAATTTTTATTGCTGGTTCCGTCGTCTTGTTCAGGATCAATAGTCAGATTGATTACTGCCGGATTGGCTTTGCCGGATTTGACTTTTTTCAATTTTATTTTCCAGACAGATGCAGAAGTTTTTAAGTTGATGAATTCTTTGCCGACTGCATTTTTAATGCTGAGTATTCCTCCACCTTGCTCAGGCGAGGCAAGCTGCAATGCGATGAAGCTGTTGCTCAAAGACTCTGCATTTTTAAAATCAGGAGTTTGCGTTGTGACAGACATGCCTGTCCGTTTATTTAATAGTAATTGCAGTTGCGCCGGATAAGTTTCGCCGGTAGCGGTGCCGGAGCCCTTGAGCGAAGCGCCCCAGGTAATGCTATCGCCGAAACATATAATTTTGTCTCCGTCTTTGACTGACGGGAAAAGGACGTCCGCCACTGTTTCAGCAAGGCGCCGGGCGCCGGCAGGGGTCAGGTGAATTCCATCGCGGCTGTGACTGTTTGCAGCATTTCTAATCAAACTGGAAGCTGCTTCTGAAGCAGTCCCCGCAATTGAATTAAAATCTACCAGCAACAAATTCTGTTCTTGCGCCAATGCTTGAATTTTGCGATTGTATTGACTGATTCTGGAATTCAAATCCTCTGTAAACGGATAATTTGCGTGGCGTTCGCGGACATAAGACTCAATGACCTGATGCAGGGTGACGACTGCAATATATTTTATGCCGGCATCTTTTGCCTGGTGAACAATCTCATTCATGTTCTCGCTGAATTTGTCTGGTTCAATCAGCCGCTTTGGGTTCAAAGCGTCATTAATGCCGAATTCAATTATAAGACCTTGAGGTTTTAACGCCAGGACATCTTTTGTCATCCTGGCTAACCCGTCTGCGCTATTATGCCCGCCTACGCCGGCATTAAATACTGTTACTCCGTTATTAACACCATATGCGGTTGATAACATCCAGAGCATAAATAGCATCAGAATATTTTTTATGAATCTATGCATTACCGTTAAAACCCTTTTTAAACATTCATTTCAAGACTAAATACTCTGGACTTGCTGTATTCCGGAACAACGACCGTGTCCCGAACTTTGTATTTTAGAACATAATTCAATGCATCCTGTAATTTTAATGTTGCCAGGCAACAGTATAGATCAACCGCTCCGTAGTACATGAATATTTCGTTATCGACTACTAAATTGGCACAGGGGAAAATACATTTCGGATACCGGCCTTTTAGTTCATACGGTTCCTCAGGTTCCATAATCGGTTGAGGAGACCGGGCAATAACTTTTCTCGGGTCATTCCGGTCCAGCAACATAAGTCCGACGCGATAAACGCCGTCCCGGTCCACCGCATGATAAAAAGTAAGCCATCCGTCATCTGTCGGAATCGGCACTCCCGATCCGCCAATTTTCAATTTCTCCCATTCGTACTCAGGTTTAATCAGCAGATGATCGTCAGGAACATCTCTGCCGTCCTGCATATTCCACGGCATTTCTCTGGCATCTGACGCACAACAGGTCATAATATCGGCAAATGATATCCAGATACAACCAGGATTGTAAATCAATGGCAGAGTCCACGGGATGAACGGGGTGGGACGGTGCAGCATGACATATTTGCCGTTAATTTTTTCCGGGAATAACATCACATTCGCATCGCTCATGTGCTCGCTGGTAACTGGTCCCAGCCGGTCAACCTGTTTCCAATCCCGGGTTACTGCCAGTCCAACCCTCCGGAAGTTATCTGTCCAAGTCGGATTGCGACTTTTTCCCGGTCCGAGTCTGCGAACTCCATTTGCAAAATCTTTGATGTTAAGTGAACGGCCCGCATACGCGATATAGTATTGACCATCGAATTCAGTAATGCGACAGTCTTCTACCGTGCCGTGGTCAAAATCGTCCGGATTGGGCGAGGGACGCAAAAATGGCTCTGGTGTGCATTCGAAGTGTACTCCATCGGAACTCTGAGCATAACCTAATACCATGTCTCCGCCTCCGGAAATGTTAGTTGAGGCAGTGAACACCATATGAAACTTGCTGCCGTCAAAAACTACGCCGGGATTGCGCGCTTCGTCACGTCCCCATGGTAAATCCGGGTTTGGCCCCAGGATAGGATTATTTTTAAATCGTCTGATTTTCAACATTTATTTCTCCAGATTTTGTTATTTCTCTACTTAGTCCTGCAAGTTTATCCTGCCGGAATAATCAAATTCATCTTGGTATAAGCCGTGGTACTATTCTAATAATCTTTTGGGTTGATACCGCCTGTCCTGAAAGTACTTCCACGGCTTTCCGCCCCATACTGCAAAAATCAATTGATATCGTCGGGAAAAACATCCGTTGTGATAATTGAGGATTTAAATTATCATAACCGATCACATCAATGTCATTGCCTATGGACTGGCAATATTCTTTTGCCCCGAAGGCCAAATAATCATTAACACAAAACACTGCATTAAATCTTTGTCCAGAGCTTAACGCTCGCTTCATAAGCTCAGTTCCTATTTCAATCAGCCCTCTTTCGTTCTTGCCAAACGGGCTACCGCCATTAAGCACCAGTTCAAGGGGAACTCTGATTCCGCTGTCATTCAGGGCTTGCAGGAAGCCGTCAATACGATGATGGTAGTTTTCGTCGTTGACTTCATAGCTGAACACCGCAAACTCGCGATGCCCTTTGCTGATCATATATTCAGCCGCCTGATACCCGCCGGCAAAGTCGTCGTTGAAAATTCCAACAACATTATCCGGGGCATCGGAGAAGTTGGTAATGTCATAGTTAATAAGCACAAAACGAATGTCTGGAAATGCTTTTAAATGATTGAGGGGTTTATCGTGAGATACTCTCAGCAGTACAATTCCAGTCAACGCCATTTCCCGGCTGCTGCGATAAAAATCAATATTTTCATCCAGCCCCCCGGTAATGAAAAAAGGCACCACCTTCAAATCCTGCCCTTTCTCTGCAATCCCACGGTATATCGCCATATCCAATAAGTTGTTTTCCATTTCTTGCAGAGAATCATTACAGGTGATTCCAACCACCCGTCGCTGACCCATATTGGCAAATACACTATGTGCCACGAAAGTGCCTTTTTTCGGACGACGATAACAAACACCGTCTTCAATCAAAGCCACCATCGCCATATCTGCCGTGCGAACACTTACTCCTGCCATTGCAGCGATCTGCTTCACGTTCGGAATCGGCGCATCCGGCTCAAGCTTATTACTGGCTATATAATCCCGTAACTGCTTCTTTATTTGCAGATACACTGGCGTTCCATTTAATTTTCGTTCTTGAATTAACATCGTCAACTCTCTAATTATACTTGATTATACCATGATTATATTCAGATTATACTTGGCTGTCAATACCTGTTTTAGAAAAAAACAAAAAATAATTAAAATAAATGCAAACGTGTTGATGGGATAAAGCCGGGCATTACTTGGCGGACTCCTGTTTTCTTAGTCTTTTCACGGCTTCCGTGACCAGCACTTCCTGCGTTTTGTAGTCGTATGGATATATGGCGTCAACTTCCGCAATCAATGATTTGATCGTTTCCGCCGGCGCGCCGGGGATTGAACACTGTTTCAGCTTCTTGTACGATTTGATTTGATCGTCAACCACAAATTTGGCCAGCACGATGCTGTCCGGAGAATCTTCCAATGCATTATTCACGATCTTTTTCATGATATGGTCCGGCACATCCGGATTGGAATACGCTTTGAGTTTTTTGTATGCCTTAACGTTGGAATCAATGACTATCCTCAAGTTTGAATAAGTATATTCCGTATGCGCATCAATAATTTTCTTTATGATTTCCGGGGGCACGTCCTTGTCGGAAAAGTTTCTGATTTCACGATAGGCTTTGATGTTCTGTTCCGCAAGATTTTTTTGCAGAGAATAGCGTCCGGGGAACTCTTCCGTAAATTCTTCTTTGATCTTCTTTACGATATCCGCCGGGATGTCGTCGGCTTTCAGATTCTTTAAATCCAGATATCCTTTAGCTTCCGCCTGTACCATGCTGCGCTGCATTTCAGGATTGTCTTCAAAGGCTTCCGCCGCGACCGCCTGTATTTTCTGCATGACCTCAGCAGGAATTTTTTCCGCCGCAAACCCGCCAATGCAGACAAACCATGAAAGAATGATTGCAAATAAACTTTTTTTCATGTTATTCCCTCGCTCGCTGTTAAGTATAAGCTATACCCAAAGACGATTTATGCAAGCAGAATAATGGCTCAGGGAAGCGTTGAGGGAATACCGCCGGTTCAGTGATGCCGACGGCATCAAACGTTAGTGCAATGGGTGCAATTCCAAAAATCTGAACATATTCTCGCACAAAGGCACAAAGACACGAAGAGAAGAGCCATAAAACTTGCCTTTGTTCTTAGCCTTTCATTCATCTGTTGGATATTTCCCGCTTAGCGGGATCCTGCCTTGCGGGACGGGATATTTGGATATTCATCTTTTCTAACCTGAAAGCCCACTTTTCTTTGTGCCTTTGTTAGAGATAATTATGGATGTTTTTTGCTCCGAATCGCGATTGAAAAGCTGCTGAAAGACAGTAATGTAACCGGATGTAAAAGCTACAGTCAATAAAATTTAACCGGATGGACAAGGTATATGGACAATGAACTTATAAATTCGATAATTCTTGGGATTATCGAAGGGATTACCGAATTTTTGCCGATTAGCAGCACCGGGCATCTGATTATCGCGGGAGAATTTTTCCATTTGCACCCCGGCTTCGAAAAGATGTTCGATGTGGTGATTCAATTTGGCGCGATTCTGGCGGTGGTGGTGTATTTCCGCGACCGGCTGTTTCCGCCGCTCAGGAGGGACACCCCGGAAAAACGGGAAAAATTCGATGAAGTCTTTTCAATCTGGTTCAAAAGCGCCATTGCCGTCATTCCCGCGCTGGTGATCGGCGGACTGTTCGGGAAAAAAATACAAGACCATCTGTTCAATCACTGGGTGGTTGCCTCCGCGCTGTTTGTCGGCGGAATAATTCTAATCCTGCTTGAGCGGAAAAAGCATATCGCTAAATTCGATGACGTGGACGGCATGTCGTTTAAAACCGGGTTCATGGTCGGCATGATTCAGTGCTTCGCGATGATTCCCGGCACGTCCAGATCGGCCGCGACGATCATCGGCGGCATGTTGATGGGAGCGTCGCGGAAAGCCGCCGCCGAATTTTCGTTTTTTCTGGCGATTCCAACAATGGCGGCAGCCTCGGTTTATTCGCTGTGGAAATACCGGATAGCCATGACCAAAGAGGAATGGCTGATCCTGGCCGTCGGCACCGCGGTCTCTTTTTTCGTCGCCTGGGCAGTGATCGCCTTCTTAATGAACTACATCAAAACGCGGACATTCAGCATATTCGGCTACTACCGGATTGTCCTGGCAATCGTCGTGGTGGATTATTTCATGTTCTTCCACAACGGCGGAATTTTTCAGTAATTGTGCAATTGACCACAAAGGCGTAGCCGCAACCAAAAGAAACAGTTAAATACACCTTAACCACGAAAGGTACGAAAGAACACGAAAAAAACAAATACACTCACCATGAAGGGCATGAAGGAAATGAAGCCCAAGCCTGGGAGCGCCGGTCGTCTGACCGGCTTTCTGATTTAACAGGGATACACAGGATATACAGGATAAAATATGAAGCCTGACAGAAAAAATCCCTTAGTATTTCGCCGTTCCGGCGACCAACGTTTCGACGTTGGATCACGCCCGGCGAGCCGCCGGTGGCGAGTAGTTGGAAACAATTTTTTGTTTGCAGGAGAAACCCGGACAGTTCCGGGTTCCCCCTCGCGACCCTCCTCCGGAACTTTTATTTGACGGATAAAATGACGGAAATTATCCTCGGCATTGCTGAGCATTTTAAACGTTGAGATTTAGAAACTTATGAAAACGACTGTATAAAAATATTTCTAAAAAAACAAGATTATGACGGATAGTAGTATGAAGAAATTGAAGCTTAAAATAATATCGCCGTCCGTTGTTCGGACCTTCATGTTCTTCATGGTGAAACATATTTGTCTTTTTTCGTGTTTTTTGTGTTTTTTGTGGTAAAAAAAGGTTTTCTCTGTGCCTTTGTGTCTCTGTGGTTAATCTGTGGTTAATTTAAAAATCAAGGAGTTTTATAATGAATGAACTGGTAAGACTGAGCATCTCGCTTGAGGACTCTTTATGTAAAACCCTGGAAGAAATGGTCCAAAAATCGAAGTATAAGAACAGGTCAGAATACATCAGGGACCTGATCCGGGATAAAATCGTTGCCGAGCAATGGGAAGAAGCCGCCGGGGTACTGGGGACGATTACCCTGGTCTATAATCACCATCAGCGCGAATTGAGCGAAAAGATCACCCACATTCAGCACCACAGCCATGATGATGTGCTGGCGGCCACGCATGTCCATCTGAGCCATGACATCTGCGCCGAAATGATTATGGTGAAAGGCAGCGCCGAAAACATCCGGCATCTGGCGGATTCTCTCCGCCAGCAGCGCGGCGTCCTGCATTGCGACCTGACCATGAGCTCCACCGGCGAAAATCTGCACTGAGTCCCACAGTTGTCCGATATTAAAAGTGCCTGCGGAGTCACATCGTTGTCATTCATTATCCCATCGCCAGCGCTTTCTGAACCGCCTTGGGATTACTGGACGCAACACGCAATAATACCTGGGCGGGGCCAACCGGCTGACGACGCCCCTGTTCCCAGTTTTGCAATGTTCTCGGGCTTACTCCGATCAGCATTGCGAACTTTGCCTGTGAATAGTGCAGCTTGTTTCTGATTGCTTTCACATCAAGCGGAGAATAAGAAAATTTTCTTGACGGGGCTTTTAAGCCTTTATTTATTTCTCCGGCTTCTTTCACTGATTCAAGCAATTGATTAAAAAGTTCTTTTTCCATGCTAAAATACCTCCATGATTTTTTTAAGTGCGGACAACTCTTTCTGAGTTAGATTTTCCTGAACGTTTTTGCGATACATCAGCATCATATATATTAATTTTTTTTGATTCTGCCAGTAGTAAATGACTCTTACGCCGCCGCTTTTGCCGGAGGCTTCAACATGCCAGCGAATCTTTCGCAAACCACCGGAACCGCGAATTACACTGCCTGCCGAAGGATTTAAAATCAACGCCTCCTGGAGTTCCTTGTAATCATCGTCGCTTAAATGTTCCTGGACTTGCTTTGTAAAAATAGTTGTTTCGATGAATTCCATATTTGTATTATACTCCAATGACGTATTTTTAGCAACATATTTTATACATTTTATAAAACTTTTTCATAAAAAAAAGGAAGCCCGGATGTTACGGCTCCGGGCTTTACAGGGATATTGCCCAAATTAATCTCTTGCCTGTTCAATATTTCGCTCTGCATATCATTTGTGGCAGATTTTAAAACACTATTCAAAAACAGCAAATCTGACCCTGTTTCTCTTAAAAACGAACCTTAATCATTAAATATTAGTTTATTCTCGAATCAAAACGTTTTTGCAGTTTTCTTGAATATTTTTTCAACTATTCATATAGTGGACATGATTTGTCCATTATGTTGATATATAATACTCTTATCATGAAATTATTAAAAGTGGTAAGACTATGAACGAATTAATAAAGGTTGACCGGCTGGCTGAAATTATCTCTTTAATGAGAGATAAAGGCAAGCACCTGAATTATAAAATTTTTCAGAAATTGACCAAGTTTGAAGTCAGCCAGAAGACATTTCTGAGGGACATCGCTTATCTGCGGGACGAGCGAGGCGCACATATTGATTATGACGCCGGCGAGAAAGTCTTTTTTCTTAAAAGCCCGTATGTTGACACGTCTTTCCTGAATGTCGGAAATCCGCAATTAACCATTATTGGCACAAAACTGGCTGAAACGGTATTGCCGGAACCTTTTAAAAGCGGCGTTCGCCGTTCCATGGATGCTACGATTCTTGAATTTCAGGATGACGAGAAAACCAAGAGCGATTATAACTGCTTTGTGGCGGCGTTTGACCAGCGGGTAAAGTATAACGTTCAAATAGTGGAAACAGTTTTTCAAAGCTGCATCTCCTGTCACAACCTGGAATTAAAGTATCACGCCGGAGACGGTAAAAACAGAGCACAAATATTTTCCCCGCACTTCATGGTGGAACGTCAGGGAATCTGGTATTTGCGCGGCCAGTTGCACTCGTCAAACGGCAAGACTTTAAAAGAGCCCAGGATTATTACACTGGCGCTGCACCGAATAAAGGCCGCGAAAATACTGGAAACAGATTTTGTGCGGGACGAAAAAATAAGGGAAGCCATTGCCCATGAAGGATTATTTGATTTTGAGAACATTTCTAATGTGAAGATGCATTGTGCCGCCGCAATCCGCCAGGCAGTCCTTGAACAGCACGAACATACCGGCAATGAGATTATAAAAAATCCGGACGGCTCAATTTTGCTTACGATAAAATACGCGCAAAAGAGACAAATTATAAAATGGGTGTTTGCGGAGCAAGGCAATGCCCAAATAATAGAACCCAAATCATTGTCTGATGAAATTTGCGCGATTGCGCGGAAAATACTATCTGTTCATTCAGGAGAAGCCAAATGAAGATAAAATTCAACGGCGGCATGAATCAAATCGGCGGCAACTCCGTTATTGTCAGCACTCCGAATACTTGTTTGCTGCTTGATGCGGGCATTGCGGTTACCGGCGACACTCGTTTAATCCCGGATTCGGATCAGATTGACGCCATACTTCTCAGCCATGCGCATATGGATCATTACGGCCAATTATCAGAACTTCCCGCGAATATTCCTGTTTACTGCGGTGAAATTACTTGGCGGTTAATCCAAGCTTCGGTATTATTCAACGGGAAATCTTTATTAAAGCGTCAGGTTAATTTCATTCGGCCATTTCAGGAATTCTCTATTGGCGACTTTTCAATCACGGCTTATCCCACGGATCATTCAGCTCCGGACTCAATGGCATTTTTGATTAGTGACCGCAGGAATCGAATTTTCTACACTGGGGATTTTCGCGGAAGCGGCCGTAAAACAAATTGTTTTAAGCATCTGGTGGATAATCCGCCTGAGAAAATTGATGCTTTGATTATTGAGGGGACGATGCTCGGAAGAGATGACGGCAAAGCATTAAACGAACGCGCGGTGGAAAAGGAAATGATTGAATGCCTTAACCGTTATAATAATCTGCCGTTTTTTCTGATTGCTTCGCCGCAAAACATTGACCGTATGGTTTCCTGTTACCGGGCGGCAATTCAAAGCGACAGAGTATTGGTTCTGGATATTTATTCCGCCTGGGTTTTACGGCAGTTTAAAATGGTCAGCCCGGCGAGTAAAATTCCTGACTTTAGCTGGGACAAAATTAAAGTTATTGCCAAGGGCAAGACTGCCAGCCGGTATTATGGCGTCTTGAAAGAAAACCCGGAATTTTTCGGAGAATTCACGAGGGAAATTTATGCGTCTGGCAATCTGCTGCTTTTAGAAGATATAGCAAAAGAACCCGACCGTTATTTTATAAAAACGTCTTATATTGAGCATATTGCGGAACAATGCAGTTTTAAGGAATTCGGGGTTATTTATTCGCTGTGGCCGGGGTATATTAAGGATACTTCCAAATATTTAGCGTTGCAGGCCTCTCCTGAAGTGCGCTTTGAGAAAATCCATGCGGGCGGCCACGCTTCGTTGAATGAGTTGCGATTATTAGTGCAGGCCTTGAAACCGGCCATGACGATTCCAATTCACACCGAACATGCCGAGTTGCTCGCGGGCTTTACGGATAACGTTCAAATGGCGGCTCCGGGCGCTGAAATAGATTTGTAATTGAAAGGTATTTGAAAAATGTATTACTTCGCTTATGGCTCCAACATGAACATAGAACAAATGTCTTACCGCTGTCCGGATGCAGTTCCGATTGGTTCCGCCGTGTTGATGGATTATATAGTGGTTGAACGTCAGTACGCCGATATTGAACGGAAACCAGGAGCCCTGGTCAATGGCCTGCTTTGGGAAATTTCAGACAAGAGTTTGCGTGCGCTGGATCGTTACGAAGGATATCCGAAGTTTTACATTCGCTATAATGTGGATGTGATGTTAAATGATTGCGTGTTAAATGCTATCGTGTACGAAATGACTGAATCTGCCAAGCGCGAACGCTCCGGATTGCCTTATTCGCCCGATTACCGGAAAAGATGTTCTGCCGGCGCGGTAATGCATGGAATCAAAAACGCATTCAAGTTATAGGAGAAGAATATGTCCGTGTCTAAATCAAGTTTTTTACTGATGGCGGGAATTGGCCAGGAAAGCGGTATCGAGTTTTCTTTTGCTGAATCTTTGCATATGCAGCTCAGGGAAGATAAGAATGTATGGATATCTCAAGACAATTTTGGGTTTGAAACAGGTTTATTCCCATTGTACTGCAAGAAATCTGAAACAACATTTGATGATGCGTTCGTATTGGCTGCCGCCTGGGCAAAGGCAATGATTAAAAAAGATGATTCTTTCTTAAAACATGTGCAGGCTGAATTTAAAAATCACCCCCGGCGCGTATGTAATCCGTTTGTAAAAGAAACATATATCCAAGCCGGGGAGATTCTAAGAAAATTAACTCCTCCGTTAAAATTTGTGGCCGTATCGTTAGATGGAATTGATTATGCCGGAGAGTCATTTTTGAAAAAAGCCAAAGAATATGGAATCAATTTTGAATTATGCGGAACCTATGCAAAAAACATTGGAGGCAAAGATGAGTTTTGATCAATTGAGAGAAGTCGTTTTGGACGAATTTTGTTCAAAGTGCAAAAGTAGCAAAGCCAAATGTATTGAAAAAATTACGGCATGTCGTGGCAAAGATGATCCATCTAAGTCTACGCCAGGAACGCTTGAGCATGAAATTAAAGATAAAAGGGAAAAAGCAATACAGCGGGCAATTTTAGGACTGGTGGGCAAAAGCCTAATTTGTCCTTCAGCAGAGACGATTTTAGGTGAAAGTTCGCAGTATTGCAAAAAAACTATATATTGGATTGACATGGAGTTACCGGTAGTCTTTTCTAGTAATAGTCGTAGAACGTGCATTGATCTGTTGGGAATATCGGGCGGACAGCCGGTGGTCTGTGAACTGAAATTCGTCAATAATGATAGTCGCTATCGGTCAAACTGTCCAATTTATGCAGCAATGGAACTTTTAAACTACCATTTGTATATTGTGGCAAACCAAGAAAAACTGAATAAGGGAAATATCCGCCATGAATTTGTCGAAATACGTCCCGAAGATATTGGCTCTGGAATATGGGCCAACTATGATAAAAACAATCCCATATTACTGGTTGCGGCTAACATTGGATATTGGAAAAAATGGACTGATATTTCATTGGAATCTTTTAAAAAACTTAGCGACATAGTTGGTGTTTCTATAATGCCATACAGTTTTGACGACATATCGTTTTGCAAAAAAGACGGCAAAGAATTATATAAAGAGGACGATGTGCATTGCCCCGGTCTGCGTCATAAAGAAGTATCGGTTTGGAGCCTTATTGATTAGTTCCTTCAAGCGCACTGTATTGACCTTAATGTTGTAATTCTCAATCCATGAACACGTTCATGGATTGAGAGATAATTCCATATATTATACAATTTTTAAATTTTTAGTAGTTTTTGCTACTATTTGTACTTTTACATAAAATAATCTTGTCATAAAAGCGAAATCAGATAAACCATCTTGGAGAATATATGAAATTTGATGAATTGAATGAGGCAATCTTTAGTAATGATTTGCAAAAACTCGAACAATTGCTGAAAGCTGGTGCTGACCCGCATCAAAGCGACGGGAACGGGGTTTCTCCGTTGTTTCACGCCGTTAATTTCGGCAGCGTGAACGCGGTGAAATTGTTGCTTGATTATGGGGCTGACATCAATCAGGTCAACTGGCGCGGCAGAACGCCGTGGCTGTTGGCAGTGGAAACTGCCGATTTGGCGAAAATCACGCTCTTGCGGAATCGCGGAGCCGACACCAGCGCACAGAATGATCTTGGGCAAACCGCACTGCATTATGCGGTAATACGCGGACGGGAAGACTTATTCAAAGATATATTGGAACATGCAGGTTGTGAAGAAGTGTTGCATCCGGACCGCTGGGGCAATACCATATTGCATCTTGCGGCATCCTGGCACAACCTCGCTTTGGTGAAAATTTGTTTGGATAAGACTTCAGTACCGATTGACGCCCAAAATCATTCAGGAGAAACCGCATTTCTGCGTGCAACAAGAGAGAGACAAAATTCAATAGCGCAAACGCTTTTGGATGTCGACTGCAATATCAATCTGGCAGACAAAAATCTGGAGTGTCCGCTGCTGGCTAGCGTCCGGGCAAATCTCGTTCCGTTTACTCAACTGCTATTAAGTCACGGAGCAAATATAAACTGCACCGACAAGAACGGCGCTACTCCATTATTGATTGCGATTCGCGCAGGCAATCTGGAACTTGCTAAACTTTTGCTTGATGCCCATGCCGACCCGGAAATCAGGGATAAAAACCTGGACACGCCTATGCTTGCGGCGATTCGACAAAATTCGCATGAACTGGTAGAAATACTGTTATCTTATAACGCCAGCATCAGCTATGAGGCAAAAGAGTTGCAAAACGCTCTCCGCGATGTGAACGATCCGGGAATACTACATCTCTTTAAAGTAAAAAATACCAGATAATATCTTGCCTTTAAAATCTTTGCACGTTTTTGCGTTGACAAAAACATCTATATATGTAGGGACAATGAGCCGAAGTTCTAAAGTTCTGGAGTTCTAAAATTCTAAAGTTTAAAAAAGTCCTATAGTGCGGGAAGCGATAAAAGTTAAAAATGGTTCTGTTCAAGACGTATCTAGAGGCTCGGAGTGTACATAATTGAAAATTGAAAATGATAAAGCATGGAATAGAAGAAAGCGAAAAAAGTTGAAAGTTTTGGAATCATGAAAACAGATTTACCTCTGTGTCTCTGTAGTCAAAAGGCCTCTGCTCAACAGCTCTCTAATCCCTCGGGGTGGCTGTCTCCAGCGACTGCGGGATAAAGAACGTAAATAGTGAATGGTAAATGGTGAATGGCGGGAACAAATGGAAAACAGCTATGCTCAACGGGACTCCAACTCCTCGGAGTGGTTGTCTCCCGCGACTGCGGGATAAAGAACGTAAATAGTGAATGGTAAATGGTAAATGGTGAATGGTAAATGGTGAATGGTAAATGGTGAATGATGAATGGCGGGAACAAATGGAAAACAGCTATGCTCAACGGGACTCTAAAGTCTCGGAGTGGTTATGAAAACTGTAAAACATTGTGCTCAACGGGACTCTAAAGTCTCGGAGTGGTTATGAAAACTGTAAAACATTGTGCTCAACTGGTCTCTAATAACTCGGTGTCGAGTGTCCAGAATGTGCTCAAAGGCTGTCCAAAATGTACTCAGTGGTTGTCCAGTGCGGGATAAGGCAAATGGGAATAATGGGAATAATGGGAATAATGGGACTGTTGCCGGAAAATCAGATAAAGCTTCTGCTCAAGGACTCTCCAAGGAAATGTCGGCAGCCGATGGGAAGACCTGGGAGACTGGGAAAGGGAGTCCAGAATCTGCGAGGGTGTGTCCAAAATGGTTTTGTTGTATTTCCGCCCGTTTCGGGCGACCATCCCAGTCTTCCCAGTCTTCCCAGAACTCCCAGCTTATGAAAACAGTTGAGTGGAGCAGGTGTCCAAAATGTACGGTGGCGGTGTCCAGAATATGTTCAAGGACTGTCCAGAATGTGGATCAGTAGAATGAAAGACAAAAGGCAAAATATTATGCAAAAGGCGTGTCCAGAATGAGCGTAAACCGTGTCCAAAATGCTGTTAAGGCGGTGGTCTTGATCCATTCTGACTACCGGCTCCTGACTACTGACTACTGGCTGTTCAGGCTATTCCCTTTTTTCCAGTTTCTTCAGGATAATCTCGGCCGGGGTCAGATACTTTTTGTCATTGTTGCACTGTTTGCAGCAGGGAACAACGTTGCCCTTGGTGCTTTTGCCGCCGCGCACAATGGGGAGGACATGGTCCATGGTCAGGGCGTCGGGCGGGAAGGTTTTGCCGCAGTAATGGCAGCGCCCTTTGGCGAGCTCGTTTTTCCACCATTGGGACTGGCGGAGTTCTTTGGCTTTCTGCTTTTCGCGGGCAACGTGTTTATCGTCGCGGTTTATTTCAATCCATTCATCCATGTTTCACCTGGAGGTCAGAATTTGTTCAGCGATCTTCAACCCGTCAATGGCGGCCGAGGTGATGCCTCCGGCAAACCCGGCGCCTTCACCGGCAATATACAGCTTCTTGACCGGATTTTCCATTGTTTCCGGATCTCTGGTGAAACGGACCGGGCTGGAAATATAAGATTCAATGCCGACGATCCGGCCGGACTTCATGAATCCCGGAAAGATCTTTTCAAAGTGAACCAGCGCGGTGGCGATGGCCTGCGACACCGGTTCCGGCAGCAGTTCGTCCAGCCGCGCCGGGCGCAACCCGAAGCAATAGCTGGTATCGCCCGCCGCCAGGCGCTTTTCCCGCCGGACAAATGCCGCGGCATCCTGCGCCGGCGCGGTATAATTGCCGCCGCCAAGTTCAAAGGCGCGGCGTTCAAGGCCGGTCAGAAAGTCATAGGCCCCGGCGGCATGTTCGAAGGTTTCCGGCGGAATGGTGGCGATCAGGCAGGAATTGGCGAACTTGCCGTTGCGGGCGTACCGGCTCATGCCGTTGGTCGAAAGCTGTCCGGCGAAGGCGGTCGAAGGCACGATCTCGCCGCCGGGACACATGCAGAAGGTGGTGACGCCGGCGACATTGAACTTCTCCGGCGGGCGGCTGACCAGGCTGTATTCCGCCGCGCCCAGGCAGTGGGGCCGGTTCGCCAGATGGTATTGGTTGCGGTCGATAAACTCCTGGAGGTGTTCGATCCGGCAGCCGAGTTGAAAGCCTTTGCGCTGGTGGGCCACGCCCTGCCGCATAAGTTCGCCGGAGAGTTCCCGCCCGCCGAGCCCGTGGGCCAGCAGTACCGCCGGAGCATGATGGGTTTCGCCGTCGAGCATGGTGACGCCCGTGCAAACGCCGTCTTTCAGCAGCAGGGATTTTACGCCCCGCCCGAAATGGAACTTGCCGCCCATTTCCTCGATCTTCCGGCGGAGGTTCGCGACCATGACCGGGAGGATGTCGGAGCCGATATGGGGATGTTTCAGGTAAAGTATTTCCGGCGGCGCCCCGGCGTCAACAAACGCCTGGAGGATAAAGCCGATCCTGGAATCGCGGGTGCGGGTGTAGAGTTTGCCGTCGGAAAAAGTGCCGGCGCCCCCCTCCCCCAACAGATAGTTGCTCTCCGGATTGAGCACTCCGGACTGCTCGAAACCGTCAATGTCCTGTTTCCGGCGGGTAACGTCGAAGCCGCGGTCAAAGATCACGGGTTCGCAGCCGCGGGCCGCCAGGATGTATGCGGCCATCAGTCCGGCCGGGCCGGTGCCGACGATCAGCGGATGTTTGACCGAGTTCCCCCCTGACGGGAGGTTGAGCGAATCAAGGTCGTAATGCAGTTCCTGTTCCACGGTTTCCGCCGTCCCGGCAGGGGCCGCGTCGAGGCCGTCAACGTCCGCAATCAGGGAGTAGATCAGTTGGGGTATCCGGCTTCTGGAATCAATGCTTTTGCTCAAGATGCGATAGCCGGTGACATTTGCCGCCGCCGCATGGCAGTACGCTGCAATATAAGGGTGGAGCCTGCGGTCGATTTTCCGGCAGTCGCGCGGAATCTCGCTGATGCTGATTTTGAGATTTTCGAGTTTCAGTCGCATTGACACTTTGCGTCTTTTTCCGAGAACACAATGGCCTCGAAAACGCTGAATCTGGCCGCCGGGGTGGTCCAGGCGTCGGCAGGCAGCCCGGCCTTCATGCACAGGTGGCGCAGCGTGGTTTCCCGGTCCCAGCCCTGTTCCGGCGCGACCTGCGGCAGGAAGACGGCGGACCGTCCGTAACAGGACATGACAATGCCGTGTTTGCCGACGATGAAATCCTCGCAGGACGGGACCTCCCGGATCGGGGTCAGGATCGAAATTTCAATGATGACTTCTTCAAGTTCGTCACTGTCCAGCGGCGGGAAACGCGGGTCGCTGAAGGCCGAATTCAGCGCATTGCGGGCAATATTTCTGCTCAGCGGCTCAAACGCGTTGATATTGCCGATGCAGCCGCGCAGCGAGCCGTCAGCAGCATGCAGCGTGACAAAGCAGGAGCCCTGGCGGGCGAGCTTGCCGCCCATGTCGTCAAGCATCGGCAAGGTCTTTTCTTCGAATTTAGCGGCGATGGTCTGGCGGATGAAAAACAGGATTTCTTTCTGTTCTTCGAGCGAAAATTGTTCTTCGTTGCTCATGGTTTCAACTCCCCTTCAGCATAATTAACATTGCGATTGCTACCGAATTTACGATCAGGACAATCATCAGTTGCGCAAGTCCGCCGAGCAGGGAACCGAAGACCGGAAAGTCCGCCCAGCCCGTAAGTTGAGACAGTTTCCAGATGACAAAAAAATTGATTCCCAGCAGCGGAACAACCACAAATCCGACAAATGTATTATAACCCAGGTTCTTTTTTCTTTTCTTCGCCATCGTAATTACGATCTGTTTTTTATGACATTATACCAGCCGAAAATAATAAACCCGATGGTCGGCCCCAGCCCGGCAATCATCGGATTGATGATCCCCTGCTTGCCCAGCACCAGGCAGATCTGCGACGAAATCATATACACCACAATCAGCACCGTGGCGGCAATAACCGCCATCATGATCCCGGAACGTTCGTTCCTGGTCGCCAGCGGCAGCCCCAGGAAAACCGCCAGAAAACACGACCACGGAAATGCCAGCCGGTTGTAAAGCACGGTCAGGAAAATCGCATGGCAGCGGGCGGCCATATTTTTGGTCTTGTGCAGGATATCCATGATTACCCAAATCGGCAGATCCTGCACATCCTTCACCGCATTAATAATGTCATCCGGCGTTTCCGGCACTTCTTTCAGGTTTTTCTCGACGCTGCTGAAACGCTGCGAACTCTTCGGCATCAACCCGTCCATGCTGTACGGCGTGTAAGACACCTTTTCAAAAACCCAGCCCTTTTTAGGAATAAACCGGCTTGTCTGCGCGGTAATATCCCATGCCAGCGAACCATCCGGGCGGAAAGATTTCAGCGTGACTGATTCCTGATCACCGTTTGCGCTGAAAGATTTAAACAGCCAGGTACGCTCTTTATCCGGGCTGCGGAAGGTAAGCATTTTCTGATATTCCAGCGATTTGCCGCGGGCATGGGTCATGGCCACTTTCAGGATTTCGGCTTCCCGTTCGGTATTGGGCACCAGGCTTTCATTGAACCAGAAATTGATCCCGGTCACAATCAGGCCGACGACAAGCACGGAACCGCCGCAACGGGAAAGCGAGAGGCCGGAGGCCCGCATGGCGGTAACTTCCATGTTCTTGCCGAACTTCGCCATCGTCCACATGCAGGCCAGCAGCACCGATATCGGCAGGACAAAGCGGATATTGCCGGGCAGTTTCAGCAGAAAGTAGTTGGCCATTACACTGAGCGGAGATTTGGCTTCCAGGAAATCCGAGAGGTCATTGAACACGTCGCCGATGATGAACAGCAGCACAAAGGCAAGCATCAGGACGCTCATGTGGATCATAAATTCCCTGAAGACATAATAATCGAGGGTCGGCAGAAACCACCAGGACCGCGGTGTTATTTTCGGACATTCTTTACTGTTTTCCATTCCTTCTCCATTTTGTAAACAGAAACAAGTTCGAATATAGCCTGTTTTATAGATTTTTAAAGCAGCTTATCGGCGGAGAGATGATTTTTTCAGGGAAGATACAAAAAAGATACAAAAAAACAAAGCCGGAAACATGTTATTAAACAGTTCCCGGCCTGGTCTCCGACGTTAAAGTCAGAAGTGAAAAACAAAACAGATCAATGCCTCATTTTGGCTTGACGGCGTTTGACTTCGCTAGGTTTTTCGTAGTGTCTGCGATTGCGGAGGTCCTTCAAAGTACCTTCTTTGTCCAGTTTCTTTTTGAGCCTGCGCAGAGCACGGTCAATCGCTTCGCCTTTTTTGACGCGAACTTCTGTATCCATTGTTTTTCACCTCCTCCATCGGGTATTTAAGATTAATTGATATATGGTTCAGGCCATCAGTCGCTGGCAAAACCCGCTTCATCAGCGAGCATGCATTTCAGCTTGGTCAGCGCCTGGTTCTGAATCTGTCTTACGCGTTCACGGGTACGTCCGATTTCCTGACTGACTTCTTCCAAAGTACGCGGCCTGCTGCCGTCAAGTCCGAAACGCATCTTCAAAATCATCTTTTCCCGTTCATCAAGTTCTTCCAGCAGGTCCATCAGCCGGTCAACGGATTCCACGTCGCCCAGAATCTGATCGGGAGTCATTGCCCTGCGGTCAGGAATGATATCCTGAAATTCGCCGTCTTCGCCCTGTTGAATCGGGTCATGCAGCGAAAACGTCCGGAGGTCGGCGAGCCGGAGCCCGGCGACGGTGCGTTCGCTGAAATCCAGGTGTACCGCGATTTCGGCGTCAGTCGGATCACGTCCCAGTTCTTCGGCCAGTTTCATCCTGACGGACTTGATTTTATTGATCTTGCCGGCAGACTGCACAGGAATACGGATTGTCCTGCTCTGGTTAGCCAGAGCGCGGCGCATTGACTGTTTAATCCACCAGGCAGCATAGGAACTGAATTTAGCGCCCTTGGCAGGGTCGAATTTTTCCACCGCGCGCATCAGGCCGATATTGCCCTCGGAAATCAAATCCAGCAGCGGCAAACCGAGCCCTTTGAAGTCATGGGCGATTTTTACCACCAGCCGCAGATTGGCTTTGATCAGGGTGGCCCGCGCTTCGTCATGGGCAAACTCGTCTTTGCCGTGAATGGCGGCGGCAAGCTCGACTTCCTCTTTCTTGGTGACCAGAGATATCTGTCCGATATCCTGCATATAAACTTTCATCGTGTCGTTCTTGGAACCGCCGGTTGACCGGTTATTCAACGCATTCTGGCGTTCAATATCTTTTTCCTGCTTGGTCTGCGGTTTTTCATTTTTTTCCTGAGCCCGGATTTCTTTTTTCCGGACTTTCGGCAATTGTTCACGTCTGACGACACTCTGGGTTACAAGCTTGCTTTCAGCTTTGAGATCTCGTTCAACCGGTTTTACCGCTTTCACGGCTTTTTCCGGCGCTTTAGGTAAAGTATTAGTTTTCACAGGCATGGTTTCTTTATGATAAGCGGAAGCCTTCACGGCTTTTTCCGGAGCTTTCGAAATAACAGGCGTCTTTTTAGCCGCCACTACCGGTTGGGGAGTGGATTTAACGGCTTTGGCCGGCGCTTGTTTGGCAACAGATTTCTTTTCAGGTCTGACTTCTTTTTTCGGAGCCGGAACAGGTTTAACAACTTTGGCCGGAGCTTTAACGGAAACAGCTTTCTTCACCGGCTTTACTTCTTTTTTCGGAATTGCAACGGCTTTCGCCGGAACTTTTTTCGGAGCGGGCTTGACAGCTTTCGCCGGAGCCTTGGCAACAACAGCTTTCTTAATCGGCTTCACGGCCTTTTTGGGGGCTGAAACAGCTTTCACTGCTTTGACCGGAGCTTTGACCGGAACAGCTTTACCAGCAGGCTTGGCTGCTTTTTTAGGCGCGGCAACAACTTTAACGGCTTTCGCCGGAGTTTTTTTAGACGCAGGTTTAACAGCTTTGGCCGATGCTTTGACCGGAACAGCTTTAACGGCAGGTTTGGCTGCTTTTTTAGGCGCGGCAACAACTTTAACGGCTTTCGCCGGTGCTTTTTTAGGCGCGGGTTTGACAACTTTGGCCGGGGCCTTGGCAACAACAGCTTTTTTGACCGGCAACGCCGTCTTTTTCGGAGCCTGAAGAGGTTTTGCTGCTTTTTTAACCGGAGCTTTTTGCGGGGCCTTAGTTTTCACTTTGGCAGGAACCGCTTTAACGACAGGCTTGGCTGCTTTTTTAGGCGCAGCGACAACTTTAACGGCTTTCGCCGGAGCTTTTTTAGGCGCGGGTTTGACAATCTTCGCCGAAACTTTTTGTGCTACAGCCTTTTTTACAGGCAATGCGGCTTTTTTCGGAGCCGGCACAGCCTTTTTTACAGGCTTCGACGCTTTTCCGGCTACAGCTTTTTTCTCGGTTTTAGAATCTTTTTTTGCTGCCATGTTTCACTTTTTAACGAATTCTGTTTATATTTTGCTTAAATTATAGCGCTTATACAGAATCGCGTGTTGTCAAAGTTGATATTACAATATATTTATTAATAAACAATTAAAAGTATAAGACGACTTTGTCCAGTTCTTCTTGTTTCAGAAGATATTTCTGTCACAAAAAGGTTATATTACTCGATGAAGTGAGAAAAATCAAGTGCAATTATGTTAAAATGGCGCGAAAATATTAAAAAATGGTTCCGGGATTCAGGAATTAGCGGCAATTTAATTTCCGACACCGACGAGGATACGCTTGCTCCGCTTCTGCTCAAAGAGCGGCTGACATTCGGCAAAACCACGGTGATAGTTCTGCCGGTAATGAACCAGGCGGAACAGCTTGCGGCGGGAATTGCCGCCTGGAACCGGGAATTCAAGCTGGGATTCCAAAGCCTTTATCTGCCTGAAACAATGGAAGGCGGCAAATACGTTCCGGAGAATGAAGCTGACCGCGCACGGGCTCTGTATGACTCGCTGAAGTCAAAATATGACGTCATCATCGGCAGCGCCGCCTCTTTTCTCGCCCCGGTACCCGATCCGGAAACGGTGCTGGCCGCCGAAATCATCCTGCGTCCCGGCATGGAATATTCGTTCACCGGGCTGCTGGAGAAACTGGTGGAACTGGACTATGACGATGAGTTTGAAGTAAATGTAAAAGGCGAATTCGCCCGGCGCGGCGGTATCATTGACGTTTTTTCTCCGGCGTCCGACTATCCTGTAAGAATCGAATTTTGGGGCGACCAGATCGAAACGATGCGCCAATTCAGCACCGACACCCAGCGTTCGATTGAAAAAGTTGACGAATACAGGATTATCGGCCGCTCCGGGCTGGATATGGACAGCACCGGCGTGGACTTCTTCAATTATCTGGATAAGATATCCGCCGAACTGGTAGTGGTCTTCCCGGATGAATGTATGGAGCATCTGGAAAATTTCTCTTCTGAAACAGAGCTTGAGCGCTTCAAATCAGTGCTGGACAAATATGCGCATGGGCGTCTGGTGAGAGTTCAGGACGCAGCGGCAGGAGATGCTTCAATCGGACACATACGGCGTTCCGACTGTTTCCCGGCAGTGGCGCATCTGAGAAAATCACTGCCGAACGAGATTCGCGACGGCGGCATGGAAATTCTGCGCAAGCTGATCTCCGACCAGATCCGGCAATGGCTTGATACCGGCTACACCGTCGCACTGCTGGGCAACGACAAGGCCTCCTGCACTCACATCAAACGCTGGTGCAAGCTATACGAAATAGATCCGGCAAAAGTGGAAATAGACGTCGCCGGAATTGTCGAAGGCGTGATCTTCCCGCAAGCCAAGACGGTCTTTCTGGGCGAAAAAGAACTGTTCACCGCCAATCTCTTCAAGCGTAAATCATCATCGCTGCCGGTCTCCACGCCTCAACCCGCCGTCGCGGTTGAAGAAGAGGCGGCGGCGCTCGCCGACCTGGATGAAGGCGATTATGCCGTTCATCTCATTCACGGCATCGGCATTTTCCGGGGTTTCCGCGAAATTGAAGCCAAAGGGGTGAAACGCGAAGTGATTGTGATGGAATATCAGGACAATGCCATGCTGTATGTGCCGGTCTGGCAGGCGGGCATGGTCAGCCGTTATATCGGTTCGCAGGCTACAGTGACGCTGCACAAGATCGGCGGCCGCAAATGGGTCACCGCCAAAATCGAGGCTGTCAAAGCCGTCCGGGATTTTGCCGCCGACATGCTCCGGTTTCAGGCGGTGCGCAATTCCACCGAAGGCACGGTATTCCCGGAAGACGACTTGGAGCAGCGGGTTTTTGAAGACGCGTTTCCATACGAGGACACCGTTGATCAGAAACGGGCGGTAATCGAGATCAAAGCCGACATGCACAAAACCCGTCCGATGGACAGGCTGCTCTGCGGCGACGTCGGCTACGGCAAAACGGAAGTCGCAATCCGGGTGGCGTTCAAAGCCGTCATGGCCGGATATCAGGTTGCCATACTGGTGCCGACCACGGTGCTGGCGCAGCAGCACTATTACAGCTTTACCGAACGTTTCGCCCAATACCCGATTGTCATCGAAATGCTCAGCCGCTTCCGTTCGCCGGTCGAACAGAAACAGATTATCGAAAAAATGCGTTCCGGCGGCATTGATATCATTATCGGCACCCACCGCCTGATTCAGGAGGATGTGGCTTTTGCCAAGCTCGGGCTGGTGATTATTGACGAGGAACAGCGTTTCGGGGTCAAGCACAAGGAACGGCTGAAGCATTTCCGTACCGCCGTGGACGTGCTGACGATGTCGGCCACGCCGATCCCGCGGACGCTGTATATGGCCATGACCGGGGCCAGGGACCTGAGCACCATCATGACCGCCCCCGGACTGCGCCTGCCGATCCAGACCATCGTTTCCCAGTATGATGAAAAGTTCATCCTTGACTCCATCAAAAAAGAAATCAAGCGCGGCGGACAGGTTTTCTATATCCACAACCGGGTTAAGACGATCCAGGAAACTGCCGACAATCTCAAACGGCTGCTGCCGGAAGCCAGATTCGCGGTCGGACACGGACAGATGGAGGAAGAGGAACTGGAAACCGCCATGACCAGATTTCTTTCCGGCAAAATAGACGTCCTGGTCTGCACCACCATTATCGAGTCCGGCCTGGATATTCCCAATGCCAACACGATCATCATTGAACGGGCAGACCGTTTCGGGCTGGCTGAACTCTATCAGCTCCGGGGCCGGGTGGGCCGCTGGAACCGCCAGGCATACGCCTGTCTGCTGCTGCCCAAAGAACAAGTGATCTCTTCTGACGCCAGGAAACGCATCGCCGCCATCCGGCGCTATACCCACCTCGGGGCCGGCTTCAGACTGGCCTTGCGCGACCTGGAAATACGCGGCGCCGGCAATCTGCTGGGCGCGGAACAAAGCGGACATATCAACACCATCGGCTTTGATCTTTACTGCCAACTGCTGCGCTCGGAAGTCTCCAGGATGAGCGGCGGCGAGGACGAATTTCTGCCCACGGTTGATGTTGCCATTGAATTTGTGGACTTTGCCCATGAAGCGCCGGAAGGTCATCTGGCCGCCGGCTTCCCCCCGGAATACATCCCGGCGGAACGGTTGCGGATGGAAGCCTACCGCCGCCTGGGCTCGTTTAGCCATGCGGAAGAACTGGAAGGCTTCGCCGACGAACTGGAAGACCGTTTCGGCAGTCTGCCCGAACCCGCTAAAAACATGTTTAAAGTAGTTGAAGTCAAGATACATGCGGCCCGGGCCGGCTATTCTTCGGTTTCGGTAGCCGACAATAAGGTCTATTTCAAAGGCGACGCCGGAATTTACCGCCGCAACGGCATGATCCCGGTAATCAATCCCGCCAATTCGCCGAAATTCAAACTGGACAATCTGCTGGAAATCGCCCGCCTGGTCAGGCCGGTTGAAGCCTGAGAAAACAGCAGAACGGTTATTCAGGCTGTTCGTTCTGAAGCAGTTCCACGGAGAAGAATACGGGGTCGGAGGCCTTGCCCAGGAACGTGTTCTGTTCGGGTTGCGGGGCCTGCGGGGTGATTAATTCAAAACCGGCGCCTTTGCAGGATTTGACCAGATTGACCAGTTGTCCTTTCGTCATCAAGGTCTGGGCTTTGAAAGAGTTGCCGCTGACTGCGGCGCTGATGTTTTTCGGCGGCACGCTGTAGCGTTCAAGAATTTTTTTGAAGGTTGTTACCGAATCTTTGATATCCGGAACAACCCATACCTGATGCACGCTGCCGTTGATCGGCACCGGTTTGCCGGATTTGCCGTCCGCATCGCTGTCCAGTTTAAATACCGGATTGAAAGAACTGCCGTAATCAACGTTGACCAGGTTCTGCAGCGGCACGGCATTTTCTGCAATTGCGCCGCTTAATACTCCGCTGTCCGAACCGGTGTAGTATGGGTACAACGCCTGTTTGTCCAACTTGGCGACTGGAGAGGAAACAAGATTCGCCGTTGAAGCGGAAGTAACAGTCTTTTGCGGCTCTGTATTCAACATGCTGCTTGCCGCAAAGTATAATGCAGTCCCGACAATTGCCGCCAGCGCGGCAATGCGCAGAATATATTTAGTGAACGGGATACCGCGTACCGGTTCCTGGAGTTTGCGGTGAACTCCGTCAGTAATGGAACTGACCAGCGCGGCGGTATCTTTATTCTGCCGCATGGATTTCAGCGCCCTGGCGATTGCCGCGTAAGAATTGAGTATCTTATTGCATTCCGGACAGGATTTGATATGTCGCGACTCAGGGGAGCCGGATTCCAGAGTTCCATCAAAAAAAGCGCTGATAACTTCCGGAAGCGGACATTTTTCATTTTTTTTATTATTGCCGGACATATTTCAAATTCCTTTTTAACCACAGAGACACAGAGACACAGAGAAATCCATGTTTTCCGGTTTGACGGTTCCACGGTTTGACAGTAAAACTGTAATACTGTTTTGCTGTAATGCTGTTATTCATTTTGACTCCTGAATACTGACTACTGACTACTATTTTTTTCTTTTCAACAGACGCCGAATTTGTTCATAATCTCGCGGAGAATTTCCCGTCCGCGCGCGATTCTGGACTTTACCGTTCCCACCTTGCATTGCAGGATTTCCGCTATTTTTTCATAAGACATGTCATGAACATGCCTTAAAATCATGGTTTCGCGGAGGGCTTCCGGCAGATGCGCCATCCCTTCCGCGAGACATTTTTCCACTTCCGAACTCTCAAGCTGCCGGTCCGGCACCCTGGAGCAGTCCGGCAACGGCATATCTTCTTCGCTTTTATCGCTTTCCGGATCACTGCCGTTATCATGGATGCTGATGTTCACCCCCGCGCCGCGGCGGCGGTTCCAATGATATTTGTTCCTGGCCAGATTGCTGACAATGCGATGCAGCCAGGTATCCAGATTGGAATCACCTCTGAAGTTGTTCAGGCCGCGGTAGGCACGGACAAACGTGTCCTGAACAACTTCTTCGGCATCGTGATGATTCGAAATCAGCGCGTATGCCGTGTTATACAATCTTGCGGCATGACGCGCAATCAGCAAATCAAACGCGGAGGTGTTGCCGTTTTTGAACTCAGCGATCAGTTCTCCGTCAGTTTTTGTTTCCAAATTCACACATACCTACATCGCATTAGACATTTCATGTTAAAAAAAGTTCATAAATTTACATTTTTTTTATGCTTTTTTCAAAACGACTTTGCCGGAAGATGCTATTTTATTTGAAAATTCTTTTACTGTGACAATGTTGAAAAATAATTATGGCAGGCTGTAATAATGTCATTTCTGATTAAAAATGCGTTTATAGTTGACGGTACAGGCAAGCCGGGCGGAACCGGAGACGTGCTGGTCGAAGGCGATCGGATAAAAGATGCCGGGCAGCATCTTCAGGCGGTTCCCGGATCGGAAATTATTGATGGAGAAGGGTTAACATTATGTCCAGGATTTATTGACGCTCATTCCCATTCCGATATTTCAATCCTGGCCGCGCCGGAAGCTTACGGCAAAATCTCCCAGGGAGTAACGACTGAAATCGTCGGCAACTGCGGGCTTTCGGCATTCCCGGTCAACCGGAACAACCGGGAGCATTTGCAGGAGTTATACCGCAATTACGGAGTGGAAATAACCTGGAATTCCTTCCGAGAGTATAGCGCGGAGATCAACCGGCGCAATCCAGCCGTAAACATCCTGGCGCTGTGCGGACATAATACGCTGCGGGCGGCCGGCGCCGGATATGAACAGCAGGAATTGTCCGTACAGCAGCAGACGGCGATACAGGAACTCTTAAATGATTCGCTCCGGCAGGGAGCGGCGGGGCTTTCCTCCGGACTGCTCTATGTGCCGGGCAAGTTTTCAGATACCAAAGAACTATGCCGGATGCTGGAAATACTGGCCGACTTTGAACGGCCTTACACGACGCATCTGCGGAGCGAAGGCAACCGGCTGATTGAAGCCATTGAGGAAGCGGTAGCGGCCTGCTCCGCTTCCGGGCAGCGGCAACTGCATATCAGCCACCTCAAGACTGCCGGGGAAAAGAACTGGGGAAAACTGGACGCGGCGCTGGTTGCAATCGCTCAGGCATCCGCCGGCAGCCTTGACGTTACCGCCGACTGTTACCCTTATATTGAATCAATGACCCAGCTAAGCATGATTCTGCCTGAGCCCTACGACAATATGGACGATGTCGCTTTTCAGAAATTTATCGGCGATGAACAGAATTTCGCCGCGGTATGCGCCAGATTGGCGGAGTATCCGCCGCGCCGCTGGCAAACCGTCAGACTGGTAAGCACCAACGCTGACGGAATGAACGCTTTCGCCGGAACTACCTTTGAACAGATCGCGACGGCCCGGCAAACCCGTCCGGAAAAAATTTGCATGGAGATTCTGAAAGCCGATGCCGCCGGCGCCATGGCGGCATTCCAGGGAATGTCTCCGGAAAACATGAAACGCATCGCTTCGCTGCCGTTCACTTCGTGCGGAACGGATGAAAGCGCCCGGCCGGAAGATTATTCACTCGGACACAGCCATCCCCGCGGCTTCGGCGCTTTTCCGACATTCTTCGCGCTGCTGAAAGATATTCTGCCGCTGGAGGAAATTATTAGAAAATGCACCTCCCTGCCCGCCTCGGTATTCGGCTTGAAGGAGCGGGGCAGAATCACTCCCGGCGCCTATGCCGACCTTATCCTCTTTGATCCCATGCATTTCAATTCACCGGCTGATTTTGCCGCCCCGCACAAGCCGGCGCAAGGTATCCGTTCAGTCTGGGTTAACGGGCGGATGGGTTATTCCGTCAATAACGGCATCAGTCATCGGTTCGGCAGATTTATTGGCTTGAACTAATTCGATCTATATCAATTTAAATTGACGGACAAAAAACTTTAATTACACTAGCTAATAACTTTATTACCAAGTATTTAATTGGCTTATAAGCCATTCTTCATTAAAATTTACTTATAATATCCCAGCTTGACGCGAAAAATGAAATTTACGACATAAGTAATTTATTTTAAACAACTTATAATATTGAATTAAAGTTGGCACGAAAACTTCTACATATAATATCCGTTAATAATAAATTAAAGTATCAAAGGCAGAAGGTGCAAAGTGGGAAAAGATGATTTTGCTGAAAGCAAGTTCATTCTGATGAAAGAATTAATCAGAAGACACGACCTAAGTGATAGGGAATTTTCCACTTTGCTTAAATATGCGTTGAAGCACGGCGACAAATATAAGGCGGCTGTCTATCGCAAAATAATTGATGAAGCTGCCAGAGCCGGATATACTGAGAACATCTTAAGCAAGATGAAATGCAAAATAAAAAATCTGCACTGGGTTCATAGAATATGCAATGAACTTCTTGAGCATCAGGACGCCATCGGCGATAGATAAGAGGAGTTGAGTGAGGAGTACTTTATGAAGAGGAGTACTTGTGTGGAGTAGATGAAGAGGAGTACTTTATGAAGAGGAGTACTTTGGCTGGAATCAACGGTCAGTTATCCCCCTGGCTGTTGATTCCAGTCTGTTCCCGCCGGGTTCCGGTGAAAAAATGAATTGAATCTGTTGGGACTAAAACATGAAACCGGAAAAATCTATCCGTCAATGCCGAATCATCAAAAACGGAACCGTGATTTTCGAAGGGCCGGATAAAAAATGCCTGGCAGTTCTTCTGCGGTTGAAGAAGCCAGCCCAACCGCGCATGTAGTCAGAAATTCATCGCGGTTAAAAATCGTGTCTAAAGATTTTCAGCCATGCGTCAATTCAATCAGCATCAATTTAAATTGATATTTAAAGACTTTTTACTATACCGCATAATATCTTTATTATCAGCTACTTAATTGACTTAGTAGCTGTACTTCATCAATTTTTATTTATAATATACCGGATTAGCACAAAGTCAGGCATAAGCTGCTAAATACTTAATCTTAAATAACTTATAGTTTATAAAAAAATTGGCATGAAACTTTCTATATATTATATTCCCTATTGAGAAATAAAGCATCAATAGGAAATGGCATAGTGTCGGGAAGAAATGTTTATTTTGTGCCGGGTTTACAGAATATGCCTGGAGACTTCTTGATCATCAGGCCGCCTACGGGCGATAGATAAGAGGGGTTGAGAGAGGAGTAAATGAAGGGGAGAGCTTTTTGGCTGGAATCAACTGCCGGAGCGATCCATAGCTCCGGCAGTTGATTCTAGTCCTTTCCCGCCGGCTTCCGGCGGAAGAATGATTTGCTCCTCTTCATGGGGGCATGGGTATGAAACCAGCCGAATCTATCCGTGAATGCCGAATCATCAAAAACGGGACAGTAATTTTCGAAGGCCCCGCTGAAAAATGTTTGACAGTTCTCATGCGGCTGAAAAATACAAACAAGCCTCGCCGTATCTCCAGAAATTCATCATTGGCAAAAAATGATCCCGAAACTAGTAAACACCTTTTGCAGCCATGAACAACAGAATGCATATTTTCATTTATTTGGATTCTGCAGGCTGGGAGATTTTACGGAAAAATAATTTTCTCCCGGAGTTCCTGCATTTTCGTTACCAGGTACGCTCGCAACTTGGAGATTCCGTAACCTCTTTGTCCACCGCGCTGACCGGCCAGCCGCCGAATGTTCATAAACATTTCAGCAATTACTATTATTCGCCGCAACGCTCCATGCGTGAAATGCTGAAAATGATAATGCATTATTTGCCATGCGAGGAAGGCGCGCGAGCGAAAACAAAACTGCTCTCAGGATTATTCCGGAAAATCAGGGGATATTCCGGATATTTTAACCGTCTGTCCATTTCGCCAGAGCGGTTGCGTTTTTTTGATTATGCGGGGAAGCAGGATATTTTTGCCAGAGGCGGAATAACCCAGTCAAAAAGCATTCCTGATTATCTGCATGAAAACAATATTCCGCACCTGATTTCCGACTGGCGAAAAAGCGAAGAGGAGAATCTCAAGAATATGCTGGAAGGAATCCGGCACAAGAGTATTCAGTTCGGGTTGCTGTTCATGCACGGGTTGGATAAAATCCTCCACCACGCGCCGGCTGATGAACAAAAAATTGCTGAATGCCTGAAAAATTATGAAACACAGATTGGGAAAATTATCTCCGAATCGGATTTGCACTCTAATGAATACTCCGTCTCGGTAATGTCCGGTCATGGCATGACCGCGCGGCAGGCGGTTATAAATATAAAAAACATAATCGGCAAACTGGGGTTAAGTTTCGGCAAGGATTATATTGCCTTTTATGACCCGACCATGGTCAGATTCTGGTATCTTGACCAGGAGGCCAAGTCTATCATTGTCGAGCAATTGCGCAATATTCCGCATACCCGGATATTAAGCGAAGATGAAATGACCAGATACAACATAAATTTTGACGATAACATGTATGGCGAAACTGTACTGCTGCTGGATCCCGGCTATCAGGTTGAACCTAACGACCGCATCCGCAATTCTTATCCCGGCATGCACGGCTATGCGCCGGAGCACGAGGATTCATATGGCGTATTTATGTCAGATCACCAGCCGTCGCCATCCCCGTCCTGGGTGGGCGATTTCTATCACATAATGTGTACCGCAATCAATGACTGCCTCCCTGAACATTCCATTCAGACTGCATGAAGTTCTAAAGTTCTAAAGTTCTAAAGTTCTAAAGTTCTAAAGTTCTAAAGTTGCAGTATTCCCAGTATTCCCAGTATTCCCAGTATTCCCAGTATTCCCAGTATTCCCAGTATTCCCAGTATTCCCAGTATTCCCAGTATTCCCAGTATTCCCCGCCATAGACAGCAAATTTACTGCTCAGAGTGATGAGTTTTCTTCAGGTTCGGTTAGGAATGTTGGTTTATTATTAGCAATGAGTTAGGGCTATTGCAGATGTTCATGTCATGTGTTAAACTAATAGCATATCAAGGGGAATAGTAAACAAAAAAATCCTAAACTAAATAAAGGAAGGAAGGAGAAACAAAAAAATGATGATGGAGGATCGAAGACCGGAAACGGAAACAAGAAAAATGATAGTAAAACGAAAACCGGAGTCAGAAATGGAAAGGGAGATTAAAATGGAAATGGAAATGGAAACAAAAAAAGGAAGGGAAAAAGAAATGATGAATCGGAAAAGTAATTTCACACTCATTGAATTGCTGGTGGTCATAGCCATTATCGCAATTCTGGCCGGCATGTTGCTGCCCGCGCTGAACGCCGCTCGTGAAAAAGGCAAAGCTGCATCGTGCCTGAGCAATGAAAAGCAACTCGGAGTTGCAATGATGATGTACAAGGATGACAATCAAGGCATCTTCCCGCCGGCTTACTATTATCTTAACCAGGTTGACGACAGCAATGGCTATATGCATTGGAGCGGTATGCTTCACGGTTACGCCAAAGCTAACAAAGCATACGTCTGTCCGTCCGTGGCCAATGGCGGCTGGGCTCCGTATTGCGTCAGCTCCACTTCGACTAATGCGTATGGCGAAGCTTGCACCAATCCGGATGGTCAATCAAATGTGGTAAAAGGCAATGGCGACTATCAGGTTCCGCGCATTTGTTACACTGTCAACGAACTGATTATGCCGCGCTTGAAATGCGCCAGCTACGTTGACCGCTTGAAATTAGTCAAAGATACAGAACTGGTAGGTCCGTCCAGAGAAATTCTGGTGGCTGAATTCACCGATGTCGATAAGAGGCTTATGGGATCTTCCGTGCAGTCCGGACAGGGGATCAAATCTCATCGTCCTACTGACGGCGTAGCCGATGACGCTGGCGGAACGGCATATAATGCGGATGACTCCGCTCCCGGTCCGTCCGTGCTGTTCGCAGTTACCGCGGCTCAGGCGGCAGCGGCGGCTTTAAATCCAGGGACGTCCTCAATCCATCTTAACTACACCCAGTGGGACAGACACAGCGAACGCGGCAACTACCTGTTCGCAGACGGACATTCTGATGCCAAAACCGTGGGTGAAACGCTTGATCCCAATCACTTCCTCTGGGGACTCAGAGGATATTCAATCCGTTCCGCCGCAGGTCAGCCGCGCGTAACAACCGATGGAACGACATCTGTACAATAATATTTGACACACGTCTCCCTCTCGTGGCTGCATCAATCCTGATGCAGCCTTTTTTGTTTGCCGCCTAAAGCATTACGGTCGCGAGAATATGGGCGTCAGTATCAATTTTGCAGTTAACGACTTTACCGATTATCTGGTTTTGCGGGACCGGGCCGAAATCCCGGCTGTCAATTGAACGCGTACCGCTGTCGCCGAGCAGATATACCGCGCCGGATTCAACTTCAATTCTTACAATGCGCATGGCAGTCGGTTTTTCGATGAATGACCGGATCACTTTTTCAATCATATGCGGACGGATAATCATATCGCCGGCGCTGTTGTCGTGCAACTGGATTACCTGTTCTCCGGGCAGCGCATAAACCCTTTTAACCAGAGTTTTGCCATTTACGCAACAAGAAATTATATCTCCGCGCTGAAGCGGATGATGCTTGTAGTAATCGCGGTCTATTAGCAGCAACTGTCCGTTTTGCAGCGTGGGCGTCATTGATTCCCCGGTCACTATTCCAAGACGGTACGGCTGAAAATATACGGCAAGCGCAAACAAGACTAATAAAAGTATTCCCGTACGGCTTTTTGTCAGCATTTTTTTCTTGATCATGACGACCACCTTGTAAATTTGGAAATTACTTTGTCTGATATAAATCTTATGCTCGGATTGAATATAAATCAAACAATCTTAACATAATTTGAATAATTCTAATCAAAATCTAACATGCCGGTCTAAAAACCAAAAAAAAATCCGCAGACTGAAGAAATTCAGACTGCGGACAATGATAATCAAAAATCAGTTATTTTTTACGCATTTGCGGGAAAAGCACGACATCGCGAATAGATTCAGCGCCGGTAAGCATCATGACCAGACGGTCAATGCCGATACCCATGCCGCCGGCCGGAGGCATGCCGTGTTCAAGCGCAACCAGAAAATCCTCGTCAACCTTATCGGAGACCAATTCTCCCGGTTTGCGTTCGCGTTCGAACTGATCCATGAACCGTTTGCGCTGCTCAATGGGGTCATTTAGTTCGGAATAGCCGGGGGCCACTTCCTGCCCGTTAATTTCAAGTTCGAAAACATCCACGAATTCGGGATTGTCACTGCATGCTTTTGCCAGCGGGACCAGTTGTGCCGGCATCCGGGTGACAAACGTCGGCTGAATCAAGGTATGTTCGATCTTCTTCTCATAGACATCATTGGTTACTTTGAAATCCGGCAGGCCGGGTTCCAGTTCAACGCCCATTGCTTTGGCGCGGGCGATTCTTTCCTCCGGAGTAATATCGAACCAGTCGGCGCCGATGCGCTCCTTAATCAAGTCAGTATAGGAGATTCTTTTCCAGGGACGCTCAAGGTTGATAACCTTGCCGTTGCCGTGGTCAATCGCCATTTTACCGAAAACTTTCTGCGCTATCCCTGTAACCATTTCTTCGATCAAATCCATCATGGTGCGGCAGTCGCCGTAAGCCTGATAAATTTCAATCATGGTAAATTCCGGATTGTGGCGGCGGTCCATGCCTTCATTACGGAAATTGCGGTTCAGTTCGAATACCTTTTCAAAACCGCCGACGAGCAGCCGCTTCAAATAAAGCTCCGGAGCAATGCGCATGAACATCTCGCTGCTCAAGGCTTCATAATAAGTCTTGAACGGGTTGGCGATTGCGCCTCCGGCGAGCGGTTGCAGCATCGGAGTTTCAACTTCAATAAAACCTTGATCTTCAAGATATCTGCGGATTTCGCGAATAATAACGAAACGCTTTTTGAACAGTTCGCGGCTTTCTTCATTCATAATCAGGTCAAGATAGCGCTGACGGTAACGCTGTTCAATATTGGTCAGTCCGTGAAATTTCTCAGGCAGCGGACGCAGTGATTTGCACAGCAGCGAGCAAGACCTGACCTTGATGGTCAATTCGCCCATTTTAGTTACAAACAGCAATCCGCGAATACCGAGCAGATCGCCGATGTCCAGCTTCTTAAACAGTTTGAATTCCTCTTCGCCAAGCTCTTTTTTATTGACAAACAACTGAATTTTAGCGGAACTGTCCTTGATGTCGGCAAAAATCGAACCGCCCATTACGCGCATGCCCATCAGGCGTCCGGCAATAGTGGCCGGCTGATCAACGCGTTCCACCAATTCAAGCTTGAATCCTTCACGCACCGTATTGATTAATTGACTGCCGTCAACGTTCGCCAGTGAAGCGGACATCAAAATCCCGGACTTGAGCAAGATCACGTTTAACGTCCTCGGTCACAGCGTAGCAGGGCTTCACCTGATGTATGCCGGACTGGTGGTGTGCGCAATCGGCTTGATTTTCGGTTGGGTCCAGTACAAGCAGACCGATGAAATGCCGGTTCATAAATCAATGGCCAATGTCTCCCAGGTTATCTGGGAAACCTGCAAAACCTATCTTTGGCAGCAGGGTAAATTCCTGGCCATTCTCTGGGCGCTGATCGGCCTTTGCATGGTTTATTACTTCGGCTACCTCAATCATGGTTCCGTGGGTAATGTCTGCATGATTCTCCTGGCGTCAGTACTCGGCATTCTCGGTTCATACGGTGTGGCGTGGTTCGGTATCAGGATCAACACCAAAGCCAATTCCCGTTCAGCCTTTGCCGCGCTCCGCGGAACTCCCTGGCAGGCGCTCGCGATCCCGCTGAAATCCGGGATGAGCGTTGGTTTGCTGCTGGTCAGCGTTGAACTTTGCTTTATGATTTGTATTCTTTCTTTCCTCCCTGCAGATCTGGTTGGCCCCTGTTTTATCGGTTTCGCCATCGGCGAATCCCTTGGCGCCAGCGTACTCAGAATCTGCGGCGGTATCTTCACTAAGATTGCGGACATCGGTTCCGACCTGATGAAGATTGTTTTCAAGCTGCCCGAAGACGATCCCAAGAACCCCGGCGTCATCGCTGACTGTACTGGCGACAATGCCGGTGACAGCGTCGGACCGACCGCTGACGGTTTTGAAACCTACGGCGTAACCGGCGTTGCGCTGGTAGCGTTCCTCGCGCTGGCTCTGCTGGGCAAACCGGAACTTTGCGGACAGCTCATCATCTGGATTTTCACGATGCGTATCCTGATGATTCTGACCTCACTGTTCTCATATTTCCTCAACGACAAGCTTTGCAGTTCTAAATTTAAAGATGCAAAAGAATTTGATGCTGAAATGCCGATGACCCAGTTGGTGTGGCTGACCTCAATCATTTCCGTGATGGTTACTTTCGCGGCCAGCTATCTGCTGCTGCCTCCGAGCAATGTCGTTTTCGGCAATCTCTGGTGGGTGCTCTCCACTATTATCAGTTGCGGAACCCTGGCGGGCGCGCTGATCCCGGAATTTACCAAAGTATTCACCAGCACTAACGCAAAACATGTTAAAGAAGTTGTAACATCCTCCGAGCAGGGCGGCGCTTCTCTGAACATTCTTTCCGGTTTCGTTGCCGGTAACTTCTCCGCGTTCTGGGAAGGTTTGCTGATTATTGTTCTGATGTACATCAGCTACAATCTTTCAGATGATGCTTACCTGATGGCGCTGTTTCCGGATACCATGGGTTTTGCCGCTCCGATTTTCGCGTTCGGCCTCGTTGCGTTCGGTTTCCTCGGCATGGGTCCTGTCACCATCGCGGTTGACAGCTTCGGCCCGGTTTCCGACAATGCTCAGTCGGTTTATGAACTCAGCCAGATCGAATCTATTCCGAATATTAAAGCTGAAATCAAGAAAGATTTCGGTTTTGAACCTGATTTTGAATGTGCCAAGCACAACCTTGAGAAAAATGACGGCGCCGGCAATACTTTCAAAGCTACTGCCAAACCGGTGTTGATCGGTACCGCCGTAGTCGGCGCGCTTACCATGATCTTCGGTATTATCCTGATGCTGGGAAATACTGTTGACAAAGATATCCCCGGCGGCGTTATCGGCCAGTTGAGCATCGTGCGTCCGGAAATCATTCTTGGTTTCCTGATGGGCGGCGCGGTAATTTACTGGTTCACCGGCGCGTCAACCCAGGCGGTTGTGACCGGCTCCTACAGAGCAGTTGTTTATATCAAGGAAAATATCAAACTTGATGCATCCACCGCCTCAATCAAAGACAGCAAAGAAGTTGTTAAGATCTGTACCCAGTATGCCCAGAAGGGTATGTGGAATATCTTCCTCGCGATCTTCTCTTTCGCGCTGGCTCTGCCGTTCTTCAATGCACACTTGTTCATCGGCTACCTGATCGGCATCGCTTTCTTCGGTCTCTATCAGGCGATCTTCATGGCTAACGCCGGCGGCGCCTGGGACAATGCCAAGAAAGTCGTTGAAGTTGACATGAAGATGAAGAACACTCCGCTGCATGAAGCAAGCGTTGTCGGCGACACTGTCGGCGACCCCTTCAAAGATACTTCTTCCGTGGCGATGAACCCGGTTATCAAATTCACCACTCTCTTCGGCTTGCTGGCTGTTGAAATCTCGGTGACGATGACCGATTTAACCACCAAATGGATAATTTCCGGTGTTTTCTTTGCGATTGCTCTGTTCTTTGTTCATCGTTCATTCTATGGAATGAGAATTCCGACAGATAAAAAATAATTATCTGTGTCGTGGAAATATCGAGGCTTAAGCGTCAACCGGCGCTTAAGCCTTTTGATTTTTATCTGAAAACGATTATTTCTTTCGCCGGAAATTGTTGCAAGTTTGTTATTTTATGTTAAATTATAACTCCTTTGTATCTTTAATTTACTTGTTTATACATATAGTATTATGAAACGGAGACCCAAATGAGTGA
>Ga0364881_10092_pt2 | contig 59812 bp, 59 predicted proteins | sample ExccelJu500001D4_5_FD_206923 | JGI IMG/M metagenome (GOLD analysis project Ga0364881, IMG submission 206923) | Enriched cells from Trout Bog Lake Hypolimnion, Wisconsin, USA - BchlTB.July30.5000.01.D4 | ecosystem: Environmental > Aquatic > Freshwater > Lake > Hypolimnion/Profundal zone | place...
ATACATCGGCGGCAAAAAGCATCAACTGCCGGTCCGGGTAAATGATATTTCCGTTCTTGGTGACCACGCCCAGGCGGTCGCCGTCACCGTCGAAGGCGAGGCCCAGCTCACTGTCATTTCTTTTCAGTTCGGCAATCAGGTCTTGCAGATTGTGCGGGTCGGAAGGATCGGGATGGTGGTTGGGAAAATTCCCATCCACTTCGCAGAACATTTCCTGCACGGTGCAACCGAGTTGGCGATACAGTTTGGCGGCATAATCTCCCGCCACGCCATTGCCGCAATCCACGGTGATGCGCATCGGGCGCGCCAGTTTGATATGGGAAACGATGCTTGCGATATAGTCGGCGCTGATGTCGCGTTGCTCATAGCTGCCCGCCCCGTGTGTCAGATTGCCGCTCTCAACGCGGGTGCGCAATGCCTGTATCGTATCGCCGGACAGGGTTTCGCCTGCCAGCACCATCTTTAGCCCGTTGTAGTCCGGCGGGTTGTGGCTGCCGGTAATCATCACGCCGCAATTAGTTTGCAAGTGATAGGCGGCGAAATACACCATCGGCGTAGCGACACGGCCCACGTCTATCACATTGATGCCGCTCCTCCGGATGCCGTGAGCCAATGCCTGGATGAACCCCGGACCGGACAGGCGTCCGTCGCATCCTATTGCTATGGTGTGTTGGCCGCGCGCCACGGCTTCCGAGCCGATGGCATGACCGATGGCCCCGACTATTTCTGCAGTCAGTGTTTTGCCTACGATGCCGCGTATGTCATAAGCCTTGAAGATTTCCTTGGGTAGGGATGTCATCGAATTACTCCGGGTAATTAATGGGTGGAATAAATTTTGCGACTTGATCGGGCGTTAATTGTTTCATGCAATTGAAGTGTCCGAGCGGACATTCCCGTTTGAAACACGGGCTGCATTTCATGTCGAGCTTGAGCACTTGCGCGTGTGCCGACAGCGGCGGCGTGAAGTGCGGACTGCTGGAACCGTATAGCGCGAGCATCGGGCGATCCAGCGCGGCGGCGATATGCATCAGACCGGAATCGTTGCTTACGACCAGATCGGCGCACGACATCAGTGCAATGGCATCCGCCAAGTCTGTTGCACCGCACAGGTTATGGCAGGCGTGGTTGCCGAGAGCGACGATTTTGTCCCCGATGTCTTTGTCTTTGGGCGAACCGATCAGCCACACGGCAAAGCCCAGATTACGCAAGTGCTGCGCAAGCTCGGCGAAATAGGGAATCGGCCAACGCTTGGCCGGCCCGTATTCCGCGCCGGGGCAAAACACTGCAATCGGTTGTTCGAGAGTCAGGCCAAACTTGCCGAGTACGTTTTCGCGCTGTTCCACTGTGACATGCAAACACGGTTGCGGCAGAGGGCGATGCATGGTATCGCCCGGCGCTTCGGCGAGTTGCGCGAAACGTTCCACCATCAGCGGTAACTCATGTTTGTTTAGCTTGCGCGTATCGTTCAGCAAGCCGAAACGCATTTCGCCGACGAAACCGGTGCGCAACGGAATGCCGGCGAAGAAAGGCACCAGTGCGGACTTGAATGAATTGGGTAACACTAGAGACTGGTCGTAATGCGCGGCACGCAATTGTTTGGCCAAGTGATAGCGTGCCGCCAGTTTCAATGCGCCATGCGGGAAAGGGTTGATGATGACTTCATGCACCTCCGGCATCTGGCGTAACAACGCTGCGGTCCATGGCGGCGCGAGCAGATTAATCTGCGCTTCAGGGTGACGCTGCATGAGACGAACCAACATGGGCTGCATCAACATGCAGTCGCCTACCCAGCTTGGCGCAATGACGAGGATTTTCTGCATTCGGGTATCCAATGCGCCTCTCTCCCGCTTTCAGGACAGAGGCAGGGGGGAGGGATGTGACAACGGAATTCCTTTTCCCGGCCTTGCAGCGGGTGAGGGTAAGGTTTAGTGATGTCCCTTGGGCAACTCGCCCTTGAACTTATATAGCGTACTGCAATAAGGGCAACGCGCCTCACCCAATTTATCCACCGGGATGTACACTCTGGGATGTGCATTCCACAAAGCCATGCCCGGCGTCGGGCAGTGCAATGGCAGTTCTGCGGCGGTGACTTCGATGTATCGTTGTTTGGCGTGTTCGGTTTGCATTGTTTGCCCTTTGTCTTAAAGCGGGATGAAACGGGACGCTCGTTTTAAACGTGCGCCAGCCAGTCGGCATGCTGCGGATTCTTGCCGCTGACACAATCGAAAAACAAGGATTGCAGGCGGTGGGTGACCTGCCCCCGCGAACCGCAACCGATGGTGCGGTTATCCAGTTCGCGGATCGGGGTGACCTCCGCTGCGGTTCCCGTGAAGAATGCCTCGTCGGCGCAATATACTTCATCGCGGGTGATGCGCTTTTCGATCAGTTCGATACCAAGATCTTTTGCCAGGGTGACGACGGAGTCGCGCGTGATGCCTTCCAGACAGGAAGTCAGGTCGGGAGTGTAAAGTTTGCCCTTCTTCACGATGAAAATATTTTCACCCGCGCCTTCGGCAACGTAACCGTCCACGTCCAGCAAAAGTGCTTCGTCGTAACCGTCGTGCGCAACTTCCTGATGCGCCAGGATGGAGTTGGTATAGGTGCCGACCGATTTCGAACGGCACATATTGATATTGACGTGATGGCGGGTGAAGCTGGAAGTTTTTACGCGGATACCTTTCGACATGCCTTCTTCACCCAAATACGCTCCCCATGGCCAGGCCGCGACCGCAACATGCACGCTAAGCGTAGTGGCGGCGATGCCCATGGCTTCCGAACCGTAAAACACGATGGGGCGGATGTAGCAGGATTCAAGCTTGTTGGCGCGCACAACTTCGCGTTGTGCCTCCATCAGCACTTCCTTGCCGAATGGCATCTTCATCTGGAAGATATAGGCCGAGTTGAACAGGCGGTCCGTGTGTTCTTTCAAGCGGAAGATTGCGGTGCCGCTGTCGGTTTTGTATGCACGCACCCCCTCAAATACACCCATGCCGTAGTGCAGGGTGTGGGTCAACACATGCGTGGTAGCATCGCGCCAAGGCACCAGTTTGCCGTCATACCAAATAAAACCGTCGCGATCAGACATGGACATGATTCATATTTCCTCAAGAGTGTGTCGCTAAAATTACAATTCTAGCCTTTTCTGTGCGGTTTATGAAGCGTTGGCAAAACTACGATCATTTTCCTGTGTGAAAAAAACGGAGCAGTTACCTGCTCCGTTAAAAGCCAGGTGTTGCACCTGGCAGGGGAGAAACGGGAATGATGCGCTGCTAAACAATACTATTCTGTGCGGTACCGCTCATAGAAAAATGTAGAATCCTTGATCAACCGTTGTTAACAATACCCAGTTTCACTGATTTTTTAATAAATTCGAATGAACAGATTTATTCTGGATGGTCTTTAGGGTGGAGTTGTGCAAGTCTGCGGATAGAGTTAGGATTCATGAACAATGAATATACCTAAACTAGAAGCGGGAGATTTCTGGGGTGGTCTGGCGGCGATGCTTGTCGCGCTGCCCTCGGCAATTGCCTTCGGCGTCACCATATATGCACCTATGGGTGCATCCTATGCGGCCCAAGGCGCACTTGCGGGTATTCTGGGTGTGACAGCCCTGGGGCTTATCGCGCCGGCGCTGGGAGGCACCAACCGGCTCATCACTGCCCCGTGTGCACCGGCGGCGGCTGTGCTGTCAGCGTTTGCCATAGAGTTTATGCATGGCGGCGGCAACATCGGGACCGCTCTGTTGATGTTGTCGATGTTGGGACTCCTGGCAGGCATATTGCAGATTCTGTTCGGTACGGTGCGTCTCGGGCAGTTGATCAAATATATGCCGTATCCCGTGGTGAGCGGTTATTTGTCCGGTGTCGGCCTTACTATCATCGGCAGTCAAGTGCCGATCTTTCTTGGGGCGCCCAAGGGGGTGCATTTCTGGGCATCGCTCTCTGCATCGGGGCTCTGGAAATGGCAGAGCATGGTCGTCGGTGTAGTGACGATAGGTGTAATGCTTGCCGCACCGAAGGTAACACGGGTCGTGCCGGCGGCAATTCTAGCGCTGCTGGCGGGCGTGCTTGCCTATTCCGGACTCGGGCTGGCGGACTCCACGTTGCTGACGCTTGCAGGCAATCCGTTCGTGGTCGGCTCGCTTGGCGGTGGCGGCAGCTTTACCGATGCCATGGCGGGGCGCTGGCACGCCATGGGAGATATTGGCATCGACCAGCTCAAGTACATTGCAGTTCCGGCACTGACGCTGGCCGTGCTACTCTCCATCGACACGCTCAAGACCTGCATGGTGCTCGATGCGTTGACGCACTCGCGCCACAACTCAAACCGCGAACTGATCGCACAGGGTCTTGGTAATGTGGCTTCCTCCGTGATTGGTGGAATCCCCGGGGCCGGACAGATGGGGGCGACGTTGGTCAATATGTCGAGCGGCGCAGTGAGCAGAATGTCGGGAGTAATAGAAGGCGTGCTGGCGTTGGTCGCCTTTCTTGTACTTGGCGCGTTGATATCCTGGGTGCCGGTGGCGGCGCTTGCCGCGATCCTGATCGTCGTCGGCGTGCGTATGATCGACCGCCACAGTTTTCAATTTCTCAAGCAACGCGCCACCATACTTGATTTTGCCGTCATTGCTTCGGTCATCACCACGGCGCTGACCGTGAGTCTGATTGCGGCATCGGGCGTCGGCATTATCCTGGCTGTATTGTTGTTTATCCGCGAACAGATTGGTGGTGCCGTGGTCCGCCGCAAGGTGAGTTGTCACGAGACTTTTTCGAAACGAATACGGACACATGAAGAAATGAAAGTTCTCGTGACACGCGGCGCGCGCGGAGTTGTCGTTGAACTTCAAGGCAGTCTTTTCTTCGGTACTGCCAACCAGCTTTATTCTGCGCTGGAGCCGGAATTGAAATCACGGGATTATGTCATCCTCGACATGCGTCGAGTGCAAACTGTCGATGTTACCGCTGTTCACATGCTGGATCAGGTCGAGGATATGCTTGCCGAGCGCCACGGCTTTCTTATCTTCAGTCAACTGCCGCAAAACTTGCCTTCGGGCCGCGACATGCAGCAATATTTCGATCAACTCGGCCTGGTTCGTTCGGGGAACCCGGTGCGCGTGTTCGGCGAACTTGACGATGCGCTCGAATGGGTCGAGGATCGCATCCTTGAGGATGCCGCTTGCGGGCATGGAGAGCGAGTGGCTCTCGGTCTCAGTGATTTCGAAATATTCAAGGGCCGCAAGGCGGAAACGCTTGCCGCACTTGAGCAGTGCATGGAAAAGCGTTCCTGCAAGGCGGGAGATACAATATTCCAACATGGCGATACAGGCGATGAACTTTTCATGATTCGCAAGGGTGCAGTGCGTATCGTGCTACCGATTTCCGAGAAACAGAGCCATCACCTGGGTACATTCAGCCGGGGATCTTTTTTTGGCGAAATGGCTTTCCTCGACGGCGGAACGCGTTCCGCTGATGCGGTGGCCTTTTCCGATACGGAACTCTATGTGCTTTCGCGCAAGACTTTCGACGCGCTGGCCGAAGAACACAAAAAACTTGCCCTCGGTCTTATGGAAGGTCTTGCCAGCGTGTTGTCCAGCCGCTTGCGCTACGCAGATGCGGAATTGCGGGTACTGGAATCTTGACATGCAGGGTGCCCAATTGAAAATTTGATTCTGTTTGATCGGCCTTGGAGTGACATATTTCCCGAGCGCAAAGCGCAATTTTTCTACCCCGACATGCAGGGTGCGATTCAAACTGATGTTTTCATTTAAGTCGCCATTTTGTCTCGATTCGAATCATTTCCCCATTGCTTGTTAGCCCGATTCAGTCGCAAGGTCAGCATGTAGTCAGCGTTCGCAGCGCACCACCACGACCCTGCGAGCTTGGGTCGTTTCTGAACAATATGGGCCCGACCCGTATCCTGGCAAGGAAATAAAAATGGTTCACGAGATGGTGTACATTAGCCGGGAGCTGCTCGACATTTGGCACGCTTTGCTGGAGGAGTCCTTGAAACAAGCCGGCGTGGAGGAGATGGCAGTTGTGTGTCCTGTTCAGTTAAAATGGTGGTTCATGTAGGATGCTATTGATATCATCACCAATGCGTTTGCATATGTGAGTGCTGATGGTAGCCTTTTCTATTTCGCAGGGGGAGTCGGTGGCGCTTGTTAAAACTGTGGATGCCGGGCAAGAAGACCTTTCAGCCGAAGTGCGCGATTTGCAACGTGCCGTGGTAGAGTTGCGTGTCGGGTTGGAGAGGATGGGTATCGCTCGCGAGGATGCAGTGCAAGCCGCAAAAAGGGATGCCAACCAGGAGATTGCCCAGTTGAAAGCCGCTATTGCCGAATTGCGCGATGAGTTGGAAAGGGCGCATGTCCAGCGCAGGCAGGAGGTACAAAAGACACTGGCTGCCAGTCAGGGCGAAATTCTACAGTTGCGGGGGACGGCGGAAAACTTGCGTAGCGTGCTGGAAACTGTCCGGATGGAAAACGAGGCTCGTGTACAGGCAGCACATGCAGTTTCCGCCAACGAGATTGAGCAACTCAAGGCCATGTCTGCCGCACTGCGCGAGCAACTGGAAATGGCGCGTTTCGACAAGGAAAATGCGCTCCAGATCGAGAAGCAGGCGGCGCATGCGGAGATCGCACAATTGCAGGAAACGATAAGTGCAATGCGCAAGGGCATGGAGCGGCAAAACATTAACAAAGCCCACCCATAGCGGAGGACAGCGGGTTCTTAACATGACAGAAAAATCTACCACAAGCGTTAACCCATCAGCCGTTGCCATGGCGCAAAGAAAGCGGCTGCGCGAGGCGGAATTGCTGTTGGATATTTCGCGCAAGATGTCGGCGATTGATTCGCTCGATGCGGTGCTTAACGTATTGGTCGAGATGACTACTGCCGAATTGGGTGCTGAACGCGGCACGCTGTTTCTTAATGACCCGGACACCAGCGAGCTGTATTCGCGTGTGGCGATGGGTAATTTTCAGCGTGAGATACGCATCCTTAATACCAGCGGGGTGGCGGGTTATGTTTTCACCACAGGTGAAGGCGTTGCTATCCAGGATGCTTATGCCGACCCGCGCTTCAACCGCAGCGTTGACGAACAGACCGGCTTCGTAACCCGTAATATCCTGTGCGTGCCAATCAAGACCGCCAAGGGTGAAACCATAGGCGTGGCGCAAATCCTGAACAAGAAGAAGGGGCGCTTTACCCATAGTGATCTGGTACGTTTTGAGGCGATGGTTGCACAGGGGTCGTTGGCGCTGCAAAGCGCACAGTTCATAGAACGTCTGGAAAATATCCGCAAGCAGGAACTGGAATTCATCAATATTGTTTCGGAGATGACTTCCGATATCAAGCTGGGCTCGTTATTGCAGAAGGTGATGGGCGAGGCGACCCGCATGCTGAATGCCGAACGTTCGACACTGTTTTTGCATGACGAAAAAACCAATGAACTTTGGTCGGAAGTTGGACAGGGACTGGAGTCCTTGCAGATACGGCTACCCTGTCATGTGGGTATCGCAGGTGCTGTATTCATGTCCGGCAAGACCATTAATATTCCTTATGCATATGCGGACCTGCGTTTCAATCCGGCGTTCGACAAAAAGACCGGATTTTTTACGCGCTCCATCTTGTGCGTACCGGTAGTCAACAAGCTTGGCAAGACCATAGGCGTGACTCAGGTGCTCAATAAGCGCGGGGGGCCGTTTTCCCATGAAGATGAAGCGCGCCTGAGGGCGTTTACGGCGCAAGTGTCCATTGCACTGGAAAACGCCAAATTGTTTGCCGATGTTCAAACCATGAAAAACTATAATGAGGCGATGCTGGAATCCATGTCCAACGGCCTTATCACATTGGACGAGTCGGGAAAGATTGCCACTTGCAACGCCGCCTGTTTGCGCATTCTCAAGGTTGCTGCGGGCGATATTTTGCACAAGGTGGCGGCAGAATACTTTACCGGCGATAACGCCTGGGTCATGGAAAAGTTGCAACGGATGATGGATACCGGCGAACAGCAAACCATGGTGGATGCGCCCCTGCAAGCCGGCGAAGAAAAGCTGTCGGTAAATTTTACCGTGCAACCGCTACTCAACATCGACCAGAAGCGCATCGGCTCGATGATCGTGATTGAGGATATCAGCAGCGAGAAACGCCTTAAATCGACCATGTCGCGTTACATGGATCCGGGAATTGCAGATCGGCTGGTAGCTTCCGGCGCGGAATTATTGGGCGGACAAAACGTGGAGAGCACGGTGATGTTCTCCGACATCCGGGGATTTACAACTCTTACCGAGCAACTTGGCGCGCAGGGCACAGTGGCGTTGCTCAATGAATACTTCACGCTGATGGTGGATTGCATTCAGCGTGAGGAGGGAATGCTGGACAAGTTCATCGGCGATGCCATCATGGCGGCGTTCGGTATTCCGGTTTCCCACGAAGACGATGCAGACCGCGCCGTGCGCGCGGCTATCGCCATGATCAACACGTTGAACAATTGGAACCGCCAGCGTATTACCGAAGGCAAACTGCCGGTCAATATCGGTATCGGCCTGAACACGGACACAGTGGTTTCCGGCAACATCGGCTCAAACAAGCGCATGGACTTCACCATCATTGGCGATGGAGTAAATCTGGCATCAAGGCTGGAGTCAGCCTGCAAGCAATACGGTGCAAAAATCCTGATCAGCGAATTTACCATGCGTAAGCTGCAAGGTACCTACCGCAAAAGGGAAATTGACCTGGTTGTTGTGAAGGGCAAGACCCAGCCGGTGTCGGTATATGAGATTCTTGCTTACCACACTCCCGAGAGCTTCCCCGGTATTGGCGAGGTGCTGGGCCTGTTCAAAGATGGATTATCGGCTTATCGCGCCCGCAAGTGGGATGCCGCGATCAAGGTATTCGGTGAATGTCTTGCCATCAACCCCAATGACAAGCCCAGCCAGCTTTACATCGAACGCGCGCAATTTCTCAAACAAACACCACCACCAGACGACTGGACTGGGGTGTGGGTGATGGAGTCGAAGTAACTTTCATAAAACCGTTTTAAGTATTCCTAGATAGTCCAATAAACCCGCATACATCAAGGTATGGCGGGTTTTTTGTTGCCTATGTATTCCTGATTATTCCCTTGCGATACCGCCAATAATGGCGGTACAATAGGCGGTATAGTGAATATGGTGGCGGTATAAGACGCGGCAATCCTACCGAAAGGGGAATATCATGGCTCTCACTGCGATACAGATTAAGAACGCGAAGTCGACAGACAAGCAGCAAAAGCTGACTGACGGGGGTGGACTGTATCTGTTGATTCACCCGAATGGATCAAAGTACTGGCGGCTTAATTACCGCTTCGCAGGAAAGCGCAAAACCCTGGCACTTGGGGTTTATCCAGATGTGAGCCTATCGGACGCACGGGAACGGCGGGAGGATGCGCGGAAGTTGCTGGCGAACGACACTGACCCAAGCGCGGCAAAGAAAGAACAAAAGGCCGCAGTGGTGGCGCTAACAGCAAACAGTTTTGAAGCTGTTGCCCGTGAGTGGTTTTCCAAGTTCTCAAAAGATTGGGTGAAGGCGCATGCAGACAAAGTAATGTCAAAACTTGAAAATGGCCTTTTCCCTTGGCTTGGTTCGCGCCCTATCGGTGAGATCAACGCGCCCGAATTACTGGCGGCACTGCGCCGAATTGAAAACCGTGGCGCACTGAGTACCGCTCATACCACACATGCTATTTGTGGGCGGGTTTTTCGCTATGCCATTGCTACAGGCAGGGCGCAACGCGATCCGTCGGCTGACTTGAAGGGTGCATTGCCACGCGCAAAGGGTAAACGTTTTGCCTCAATAACTGACCCCGTGAAAATTGGTAAATTAATGCGAGACATTGAAGGGTACGCCGGCACATTCATTGTCCGGTGTGCTTTCAGGCTTTCCCCTTATTTGTTTCTTCGACCAACAGAATTACGCAGCGCGGAGTGGGGGGAAATTGACCTTGATAAGGCGGAATGGCGCATACCAGAAGGAAAGATGAAGAAGAGAAGATTACACATAGTTCCTTTGGCTACTCAGGCAGTGGCAATCCTGCGCGAAATTCAACCGCTAACCGGCACGCATCAATTTGTTTTTCCAAGCGCACGAAACAAAGCGCAGCCCATGTCATGCAATTCGATTCTGGCAGCACTTCGGAACCTTGGGTACACCACAGATGATATGACCGCACATGGCTTTCGGCACATGGCCTCTACCCAGCTAAATGAGCAAGGCTTTAGTAAGGATGCAATTGAAATGCAACTTGCGCACATGGATGGAAGTACGCGGGGAATTTATAACGCTGCGGAATACCTGCCAGAGCGCCGAAAGATGATGCAGCACTGGGCGGATTATCTTGATGGATTGAAAAAAGGCGCGGAAGTAATCAACCTACACCAAAGCCGTGCCTGATACTAAGCTATCAATAAGCAATGTAGGGGCGGCTGGTATAAATACAGCCGGAACCCGTGGCACTAAAGTGGAACCACGGGTTGATGCGCTTCGGCAGCTTGGTGAAATCCTGAGAATAGCGCCAAAAGCTAAGGGCGGAGAACAATATAAAGAGATACCCACTGGTACTAATTCTGAACCAGTGCCTACCTTAGCAGACCTTGGTATAGACAAAAAAACTTCTTCAATTGCTCAAAAAAATGTTGTCGAAAACATATTGCAATGTTGTCGATTATGTGTATAATTGTTGTCGATATAAATAACTTTAGTTGACGAGTCATGAGAGAAAAAACAGCAGAAATTAGGCAATTCATGCTTCGCATGTGCCGAAGCAAGGCGCGTAATGTTGCCGCAGAAACAGCGCGGCATTTTGGCATAACCAAGCAGGCTGCAAGTCGCCATCTTAATGCACTTGAGCAAGACAAGATGGTAAGTTCCTCTGGCAGAGGAAACACTAAGTATTCATGGATCGTTCCATTGATTGAAGAGTCTTGGAAATTTCCCATATCAGGATTGAGGGAAGATATAGTTTGGCTTGAAAACATTGCTCCCCGTTTGTCAGATTTGCAAGAACACGTTCGTGATATGTGGCACTACGGCGTTACCGAAATGATTAATAATGCCATAGATCATTCAGAGGGAACTGAACTTACTATTATCTTTAACCGCACTGCATTGGATGTGGAAATATGGATTAACGATAATGGGGAAGGTATCTTTCACAGAATTCAGCGGTTGGGAAATCTTTACGATCCAAGAGAGGCAATGCTGGAATTAGCTAAGGGAAAGTTTACAACAGACCCAGCTAACCATACTGGAGAAGGTATTTTTTTCTCGTCGCGGTCTTTCGATTCATTCGCCATTATGTCGCGCACACTTTATTTCTCACACAAGGCTGAGCAAAACGACTGGCTGATAGATGATGACAAGGATTTGCCGGGTACTCGCGTAATTCTACGTTTAGACAACGATTGCAAGCGCACTCTTCAATCTGTATTTGCCCAGTTCTCAGACCCGGAAGAATTTACATTTAACAAAACGATTGTCCCTGTTCGATTAGCACGCCATGAAGGTGAAAAACTCGTTTCACGTTCACAGGCAAAACGTTTGGTATCGCGCTTTGAAAAGTTCAAAACTGTTGTTCTTGACTTCGCCGGGGTGGAAGAAATTGGGCAATCTTTTGCGGACGAAATTTTTAGAGTGTTTTCATCTACCCATGCAGGGATTGAGTTAATCCCAATGAACGTAACGCCAGAAGTGCATGGAATGATAGTACGCGCATTGTCCAATAGATAGAGTTTCATCGTCCCCCATGCGGATCATGGGGAAAGCGGGATAGGCCGGTAACTTTGAGCGGTGCCCGGCCCAGCCCTAACCACAACGCAACCTACTGAGGAGGTACGCATCATGGCTACAAACGATTCTACAACAAGCGGCAATGCATCGCCCAATGAAACAGAGCAGGAAGGCATTAACGGTACTATATCGGCATCCAATGTTATGTTTGAGTTATGGGATAGAACCAAACACGAATTGACCCCCAAAGAGCTGGAATGGTTTGCAAGTAGTGGTGAACAATCCATGCGCCAGTTATTACGCATTAGCGAAGTGATGGAGGGTAGCTGACAGCCGCAAGCAGCGCATCGCAAAACGCAAGGAACGGATCGTTGATAGCTGCCTCGCGGTTTGCGGGGTGGCGGCATGAAGTCCGATAACTTTCCCAAAAGGGACTGTGGCAAACCTGACCGCACACCCTAGGTGCAACCTCGCCAATCAATAGACGAGCGCGAGCAACATTACGCCTCGCTCAAGGCCGGAATAATCAGCAATCCAAATCTTAGCAAGGCGGAATTTGATGCCGCTATGGCTGATGCCATGCGCATATCCGGTATCTGACTACATAACCCAATGGCTTTGACAGGCCCAACGCAAAAAGGAAATCAAATGAATTTTTCGCCCAGCATCATTTTCGTGACCGAACAAAGGCTGCTTGCCATCCTTTTTGCCGGAACTGTCAACGCGACTATGGTGCTGGGCAAAGGAGTTATTTGATGGCCTCTGACTGGATGAAAATTGAGCTTGAGTTACCGGATAAGCCGGAGATACACACCATAGCTACATTGCTTAAAGCCGATCCCAATACCGTCCTTGGTGCGTGCATTCGTTGCTGGGCATGGTTTACCGTCTGTTGTGTGCTTGTCAAAGCGATCCGGAACTGAAAACAGCGCAGTGGCGTTCACCGCAAAGTTGGTTGATCGCCGGCAAAAGGAAGCGAAGTTGACCGGGAAAGACCACGGGGATGTTCTAAAAGACATTCATCGTATATTAGATGAAGCAGAAATAGGACACGGACAATTCTCCGCCTAATATAAGTCATCACAAAACTTTGATCTGGTCGTACTCTTTTGCTTGGTTATTCAGCAAAAAAAGTTACCTAGCCGCAAACATTTGGCGGTATATCTGGCGGTATAAATTAACACTGAAAAGCCGCAACCAAGCACTGATGTGGCTTTCAAGGCAATATGTGATAGTCGAAGTAACTATGCTTCGGTGGTACCCAAAGCAGTCGTATTAAACCCGCCATCCACATAAGTGATTTCGCCGGTAATACCGCTGGCAAGGTCACTGCACAGAAAAGCGGCAGCGTTGCCGACTTCTTCAATCGTGACGTTGCGTTTAAGCGGTGCATGTTTCTCATTGTAACTCAGTAATTTACCGAAATCGCCGATACCGGCTGCGGCCAGTGTCTTGATCGGTCCGGCAGAAATCGCATTTGCGCGTATTCCCTGGCGACCCAATTGCATCGCCAGATATCTTACGCTGGCCTCCAGGCTGGCCTTGGCCATGCCCATCACGTTGTAGTGCGGCATGGTGCGAACCGCACCCAGATAACTCATGGTCAAAATAGCGGCGTTGCGACCTTGCATCATGGGCAGTGCGGCTTTGGCCATGGCCGGAAAGCTGTAGGCGCTGATGTCGTGTGCAATGCGAAATGCCTCACGGCTGAGACCATCCAGAAACTCCCCGTCCAACGCCTCGCGCGGCGCAAACGCAATCGCATGCACAAAACCGTCAAAACCATCCCAGTGTTTGTTCAGATTGGTGAACAGTTGGTTAATGTCATCATCGCTGCTGACATCGCATTGGAAAATCAGTTCGCTGCCAAACTCTTTAGCCAGATTCAGCACACGATCATGCACCCGTTCGCCCTGATAGGTAAAGGCCAGTTCCGCGCCTTCGCGGTGCATGGCCTGGGCGACCCCGTAAGCAATCGAGCGGGTGCTGATCATGCCGGTGATCAGGATGCGTTTGTTTGCCAAAAATCCCATGATGTCCCTTTGTTCTTAAATTTAGACGGGCGGATTATAACCCCACTATCATTACAACGCATCGCGCTGATGTATAATCACGCGCTGTTCGTTTATACCGGAAACCCCTACCGCAATGCTGGAAATTAGCGAGCTTGCCTGCACACGCGGAGATCACCGGCTGTTTTCCGGCTTGAGTTTTTCCCTGTCCGAGGGGGAACTGCTGCAAGTGGAGGGCGTCAACGGAAGCGGCAAGACCAGCCTGTTGCGCACCCTGTGCGGCTTCATGATGCCGGAGGCGGGAGTAGTGCGCTGGCGCGGAGAGGATATTCGCAAGCTGCGTGAGGAATATCATGCCGAGATGATTTATCTTGGGCATCTGAATGCCATCAAGGACGAATTGAACGCGCTGGAGAATCTGCACATCAACGCCGGATTGGCGGGATATGCGCTGGATGACAAGCAGGCGATTGCCGCGTTGCGCCGCATGGGTTTGCGCGGGCGTGAAACTTTACCGGTGAAGGTGTTGTCACAGGGACAGCGTCGGCGGGTGGCACTGGCGCGCTTGCTGGTCGGAAATGCCCCGTTGTGGATACTGGATGAGCCGCTTACTGCGCTGGATGTGGGCGCGGTTATCTTGATGCAGGAGTTAATCGGCGAGCATCTGGCAAACAAGGGTATGGTAATTTATACCACCCATCAGCCGCTGGAAGTGGCCGGGGTGGTGACGCGGCGGTTGTCGTTGTCATGAGTTCGATGGATAAGAGTCTGACCGCCGGCACCGCGAAAGATAAGTTGTCGCTGTTCGGGCTGTTGGGATTGGTAATCCGGCGCGATCTGATTCTGGCCATGCGCCGCCGGGCCGACGTGCTGACCACGCTGGTTTTTTTCGTCATGGTCGTGAGTCTGTTTCCGCTGGGCGTGGGACCGGAACTCGACATGCTGCGCAAGATGGCGCCGGGAGTGGTGTGGGTGGCGGCGTTGCTGGCTTCCATGTTATCGCTGGTGCGTTTGTTCTCGGCGGATTACCTGGATGGTACGCTGGAACAGTTATTGTTGGCACCGCAGCCTTTGTCGCTGCTGGTATTGGGAAAGATCATCGCGCACTGGATGGTGTCGGGATTGCCTTTGGTATTGATGGCCCCGGTGCTGGGCTTGCAGTTCGATATGTCGGCGCAAGCGTTGTGGGTGCTGATTGCCACGCTGTTGCTGGGTACGCCGATACTCAGCATGATAGGCGCGGTTGGTGCGGCGCTGACGCTGGGGTTGCGCGGCGGCGGGGTCCTGGTGTCATTGCTGGTGCTGCCATTGTGCATTCCGGTATTGATTTTCGGGGCAGGTGCAGTGGAGGCCGTCACCAGCGGCATGAGCGTCGTGTCGCATTTGTCCTTGCTGGGTGCAATGATGCTGCTGGCGTTGGTATTTACGCCATGGGTTACGGCGCAAGCGTTAAGAATTTCGATGGAGTAGGATTTGGCTATAAACTGGTTTAAATATTCCGCACCTACTGCCTTCTACGGGCTGGCTGGCAAACTGGTGCCGTGGTTCGCGTGGTCGTCCGCTATTCTGTTTGCCATTGGCCTGTATATCAGCTTTTTCGTGGCACCGACCGATGCCACGCAAAGCGAAGCCTACCGCATCATGTTCATCCATGTTCCGACTTCCATCCTGTCCATGTTCATCTACCTGGTCATGGCGTTCTATGCCGCAGTTGGGCTGGTGTTCAATACACGTCTTTCTTCCATGATGGCGACTGCGCTGGCTCCAACCGGCGCACTGTTTGCCTTCATCTCATTGTGGACCGGTGCGATGTGGGGCAAGCCGATGTGGGGGGCGTGGTGGGTATGGGACGCACGGCTGACTTCCGAACTCATCCTGCTGTTCCTATATTTCGGTTTTATCGCCCTGCATGCCTCGATAGATGACCCACGTCGCGCCGATCGCGCTGCCGCATTGCTTGCCATCGTCGGTTCGGTCAATGTGCCGATCATTTATTTCTCGGTAAAGTGGTGGAATACGCTGCATCAAGGTTCCACCATCAAATTCAGTGGTACGTCGATGCATATTGCAATGCAGCAGGCACTTTTCACCATGCTGCTGGCGTGCTGGACCTATTCCGTTGCCATATCGCTGCTGCGCGTGCGCAGCATTGTTCTGGAGCGAGAGCGCAATACCCAATGGGTGGCTGAATTGGAGGAGGTGCGGTCATGACACGGTGCGCGAATGCGACGGGTGCGGGAATGACCGCATCGCACCTCCTCCCGCAATCGGCTGGCTTCGCCAGTAACGTGTCGGAGGTGCGGTCATGACACGGTGCGCGAATGCGACGGGTGCGGGAATGACCGCATCGCACCTCCTCCCGCAATCGGCTGGCTTCGCCAGTAACGTGTCGGAGGTGCGGTCATGACACGGTGCGCGAATGCGACGGGTGCGGGAATGACCGCTTCGCACCTCCTCCGGCAATCGGCTGGTATCATCAGTAGCTTATCGGAGGTGCGGACATGAGCGAATTTTTTGCCATGAATGGCTACGCCTTCTATATCTGGGGCTCGTATGGCTTGGCACTGCTGATATTTATCGTTGAGATCGCGATGGTGCGCCATAAACGGAAAATCACATTACAACAGTTACGCTTGATGCGTGATGCAGGGGAAGAGGGGCAGGCATGACACCACGCCGCAAGAAAACCACGTACATGATCATGGGAGGACTCGCCGGTTTGGGCTTGGCGGTCGGACTTGTGCTGTACGCGCTGAAGAACAACGTCAGCCTGTATTTCACCCCGACTCAGGTGTTCAACAAGGAAGCCCCGCAAGGCCGCAGCTTCCGCATCGGCGGGCTGGTGGAAACGGGTAGTGTGAAGCGCGAGGGGGACGGTTTGACAGTGCATTTCAACGTGTCCGATACCGTGAAAATCATGCCGGTGATTTATAAAGGCATCCTGCCCGACCTGTTCAAGGAAGGGAAAGGCGTGGTGGCGCAGGGCAAGCTGGAGGCCGATAACGTATTTCATGCCGAGGAAGTGTTGGCCAAGCATGATGAGAACTACATGCCGCCGGAGGCCAAAGATGCGCTGGACAAGGCAGCCAAGGCTAAAGCAGGTGCGGTTTCCCCGGTTGTCCCTGCCCCGACTTCAACAGGATATTAATTCAAACAAAACGGAAGAAGACACTTTATGATTCCAGAGATTGGTAATTTCGCTATCATCGTTGCATTGTTGCTGGCGTTGGTGCAGGGGGCTATGCCGATATTTGGCGCAGCGCGCGGAAATGTCGTACTGATGGGTTCGGCGCGTCCAATGGCGGCAGGGCAGTTCGTTTTTGTTGCGATCGCCTTCGGTTGTCTGTTGTACTCTTTTGTCAGTAATGATTTTTCCGTACTGTATGTCGCTGAGCATTCCAATTCACAGTTGCCGGTTCAATACCGTGTTGCCGCACTATGGGGCGGACATGAAGGGTCGCTCCTGTTGTGGACTTTCATCCTGACCATCTGGACGGTGGCAGTGGCACAGTTCAGCAAGCACCTGCCGCAAGAAATGGTGGCGCGTGTGGTTGGCGTGATGGGGCTGATCTCGGTTGGCTTCCTGTTGTTCATGCTGCTTACCTCCAATCCTTTTGAGCGCCTGCTGCCGGCGGCGGCAGATGGCCGTGACCTTAATCCCTTGTTGCAGGATCCCGGCCTGGTCATTCACCCCCCCATGCTGTATATGGGTTATGTGGGGTTCTCGGTTGCTTTCTCTTTTGCGCTTTCCGCACTGATCGGCGGGCAGATGGATGCGACCTGGGCGAGATGGTCGCGGCCATGGACAACGGTGGCATGGATATTTCTCACCCTGGGAATTGCACTGGGCAGCGGTTGGGCTTATTACGAATTGGGCTGGGGCGGCTGGTGGTTCTGGGATCCGGTGGAGAATGCCTCGTTCATGCCATGGCTGGTCGGCACGGCGCTGATCCATTCGCTGGCGGTAACCGAGAAGCGCGGCGCGTTCAAAAGCTGGACGGTGTTGCTTGCCATCGCGGCATTTTCGCTTAGCCTGCTGGGAACATTCCTGGTGCGTTCCGGCGTGCTGACTTCGGTGCATGCTTTTGCTACCGACCCGCGTCGCGGCATATTCATCCTGGCCTTCCTGGTAATAGTGATCGGCAGCTCACTGATGCTGTTTGCCTGGCGTGCGCCGAGGATCGGCATGGGGGGAAAGTTCAACCTGATCTCGCGCGAAACCATGCTGCTGTCCAACAATGTAATGCTCTCCGTGGCTTCGGCTTCGGTGTTTCTGGGCACGTTGTATCCCCTGTTCATGGATGCGTTGGGTTTCGGCAAACTTTCCGTCGGCCCGCCCTATTTCAACACCGTGTTTGTGCCGTTGATGGCGCCGCTGGTGATGATGATGGGACTGGGGCCGATCGCACGCTGGAAACAGGCCAGCGTGCCTGATATGTGGACACGCGTGCGCTGGGCATTGGCTTCCAGCGTGGTGATTGCGGTGCTGTTGCCGCTGATGATGGGAAAATGGACACCGCTGATAGCCTTGGGCATTCTTTTGGCGTTCTGGGTGTTTACTACCGCACTGCTCGATTTGCACAAGCGCCTAGGCGGGCACAGCGGCAATCGCGAGCTGGATTTCGTCCAGCGCCTGAAAAAACAGTCGCTCAGCTATTACGGCATGCAGCTCGCGCATATCGGCATCGGGATATTCATCATAGGCGTGACCATGGTAAAGGGCTACGAGACCGAACGCGATGTGCGCATGAATGTCGGCGATACGGTGAAAGCGGGTGGTTATGAGTTCACCTTCGATGGTGTGCGTGAGCATCAGGGGCCAAATTACACGGCATCGCAGGGGCGTGTGACCATTACCAGGGATGGGCAGGCGGTCACCCAACTGTTTCCCGAAAAGCGTCAATATAATTCCTCCGGCATGCCAATGACCGAAGCATCGATTCAGGTTGGGTTGTTGCGGGACTTGTACGTGTCCTTGGGCGAGCCGATCCCCGACAGTAACGGCGCGTGGGCGGTACGGGTTTATATCAAGCCATTTGTCGATTGGATATGGGTTGGCTGTGTGATGATGGCACTGGGCGGCGTGCTGGCAATCGGTGACCGGCGCTATCGCATACATGCCAGAAAATCCAGCAAGCCGGCAGACAGCCCGGCGGCAGACAAACCAATTGTACTGGTTGCGGAAGGAAAAACATCATGATGCGTTTTATATGGCCGCTGGTTGCATTCCTGGTACTGGTGGGATTCCTGTATGTCGGGCTCGGGCTTAATCCGCATGAAGTGCCATCCCCTCTGATTGGCAAACCTGCCCCCGCGTTCACGCTGCCACAGTTGCACGATCCGGCCAAACAGTTTTCCGCACAGGATATGAAGGGAAAAGTCTGGCTGCTCAACGTATGGTCGTCCTGGTGTGTGTCATGCAGGGAAGAACATCCGGTGCTGGTCGAGTTGGCACAGCAAAATGTTGTTCCGATCTACGGACTCGATTACAAGGATAAGCGCGAGGATGGGATGGGATGGCTGGAGCGCGGCGGCAACCCTTATGTATTGAGCGCATCGGATACGGAAGGCCGCGTCGGAATTGATTACGGCGTGTACGGCGTTCCGGAAACCTATGTCATAGACAAACAGGGCGTCATCCAGTACAAGGAAATCGGTCCCGTCACTCCGCAGAGTCTGCAAACCAAAATCCTGCCGCTGGTTGCACAGCTACAAGCAAAATGAATAATATATTTATTCCAGATAATCCATCAGCACCGTCATTCCCGCGCAGGCGGGAATCCAGCGAGATAAATACCCGGCGAAGCGGGCAAGACCCCAATGTTGACCCGCTGTGCGGGAACTATTTAATCAACTGGATTCCCGCCTGCGCGGGAATGACGAGTTTTTGCTCTAATGTATTATCTGGATTTATTCTCTTCCTGTGCCTGATGCCGGTGTTCGCCTTCGCGGGTGAGGCGAAGGATATCGCCGAAGATCCTGTCGTGGAAAAGCGTATGGTTGCGCTGGCCGAAAATCTGCGCTGTCTGGTGTGCCAGAACGAATCCCTTGCCAGTTCCCACGCTGAACTCGCGGAAGACCTGCGCAAGGAAGTACGCGAGATGATCAAGAAAGGCATGGACGACAAGCAGATTACAGAGTTTCTGGTGACCCGCTATGGCGATTTTGTGCTGTATAAACCGCCGGTGAAAAGTTACACCGTGCTGCTGTGGTTCGGACCTTTCGCGCTGTTCCTGATAGGCGGCGCGGGACTCTTCTACCAGTTGCGCAAACGGCGCCTGAGTGCGCCTGAAGCGGAACTGACCCCGGAAGCGGAACAACGCGCTGCCGCATTGCTCAACGAAGATAAAGATAAACAAGAATGACTACGTTCTGGATAATATGTGCACTGCTTCTGGTGATTGCAGTGCTGTTTGTTGTGCTGCCGTTGTGGCGCGGCAAGGTTAAGGAAAGCCATGTATTGCGTGATGCTGCCAACCTGGAGATTTTCCGCGACCAGATCGCGGAGATGGATGCCGACCTGCGCAACGGCCTGCTCACGCAAGAATTGTATGAGCAGGGGAAGCGCGAATTGCAGGCGCGTTTGCTGGAAGAAGTGAAAACCCCGGAGGGCACCGCAGGGGTACTGGCGAGCAATCCCCACAAGGCAGTGGCAATCGCTTTGGCTGTGTTGCTGCCGCTCGCGGCACTCGGGCTATACTGGAAGATAGGCAACCAGAATGCATTCATGCCCCAGGCCGGGCAGACTGCCGGAGGGGATTTTGGCACAGTGCGCTCCGATGCCGCAATCAAGGAACTGGAAAAAAAGGTGGCGCAGAATCCGCAGGACGCCGACAGCTTGCGGGTGCTGGCACGGTCTTATGTTGAGCTGGAACGTTATATGGAGGCTGCCCAGACTTATCACAAATTGACCCAGATAGTCACGCAGGACGCTCAACTGTGGGCAGATTTCGCCGATGCACTGGCGATGGCGAGCGGGCAGAAACTGGACGGCCATCCTACTTTGCTGATTAACACAGCCCTGGTTCTTGACCCGAATAATCTCAAGGCGCTCGCACTGGGCGGTCAGGCTGCGATGGAACGCGGTGACTATGCTGCCGGCATTAAATATTGGGAGCATTTGCTTACTTTGTTACCGCAGGATTCCGAAGACGCAAAAATGTTTGCGGACGGCATTCAGAAGGCGCGTGGCGCCATGGCCCAGGCCAAGGGCGGCAAGACTCTTTCCGGGCAGCCTGTTGCCGCACAGCAGCAACCCATGGCCGCAGGCCGGGAAGGCATCACCGGTACGGTGACGCTGAGCGACGCCATGAAGTCGAATGCCAGCCCGAATGACACGCTGTTTGTACTGGCTCGTGCATCAGAAGGTCCGCCGATGCCGCTTGCCGTGATACGCAAACAAGTGAAGGATTTGCCTTTGCAATTCACGCTGGATGACAGCATGGCGATGTCGCCGCAATTGAAACTGTCGAATTTCGATAAGGTGGTACTGATTGCGCGCGTCTCAAAATCAGGTGAACCGATGCCTCACCCCGGCGATTTGCAGGCCACAAGCACAATCCTCAGGCCCGGCAGCAAAGACGTAAAGCTCAGCATAGACACGATGGTGAAATAGCAGGCTGTAGCGCGGTTAAATACCAGAAAGTTCTTCGTCAACTACGATTTTTGGGTTTGCTCCAGGAGGTCGGCTTGGTGAAATGTCAGTTATCCTATGATGGGTTCGTAGGTGCGAATTTATTCGCACGCTCAACAAGTTATGTGCGAATGAATTCGCACCTGCAATAATGGCATAATCCTTTGAAATACTAGAAAGTTCTTCGCCAACTACGTTTTTTTAGGATTACTGCGGGATCAGGTTGAAACTATGCACCCCCGGAGAAAGCTCCGGGCCGAGGTTATGCAGCAATTCTGAAAGATTGTCGTTGTTTCCTGCGGAAGCACGCGCTTTGCCGTGAAATTCCAGCCCGTGTCCCGCCAGCCAGTTTCCATCGCCTTCCAGCACCAGTATGCCGGAGGTCGTTGTCAAACCGATATGGATGCTGTTCCCCGAGCCGTTCAGTGCAAGATGGTAGTCACCGAGCGGGGCGATTGCGCTGAGAGCGGAACTGGCCTGCCGCCAATCAACTGAGGCGATTCCCTCCATGCCACGGTTTGAAAATACGATATGGTCGCCTTGTATCTGGAGTTGCCCGCGAAACTGGGCCGGTTTGAGCAAGGGCGAAGCTTCCGCCAGAGCCCGTGCCGGGAGCTGGAACAAAGCATGGTGCAATTCAACCTGATTCAAAGAAATAACGGCTTCAGTTGCCGAAGCCGGAGACTGATCATTCCATAGCAGCCGTGCCTGGATTTTTCCGGTGAACAGGGACGGCAAGGCAATCTCCCAGTGCAAAAACGGCAAGGTGATGAAACGGCCATCTTGCGTGCGCAGGGCGGGAGTGGCTGAACCGTTCCAGACCGTGCCGGTGGCATTCGCCAGAAGCACGCGGCCCTGGGTGGCATGTTGCAGCCCCAGGTCCAGAAAGGATGCGGGCACCGAGACCAGCAGCGTGAGCAGGAAGGCGAGCGCGAAAACAACAAAGGTGCGTTTGCCCATGTCCGTTACTCGGTCCCGCCGTTAATCAGCGTGGCGTTGATTTTAGCCATGCCGGTTTGCGGCAAGGGCGCGATGCCGGTCGATTCCACGCGGATGTGCTGCTCCTGTTGCAGGCTGCGCACCCAGTTCAGCCACTGTTCGAAAGAAACGGAAACAAGCGTGATGCGGACGGCATTGGGTGGTTGCACATCGAGGCTTGAGAGGGCGCCGCGTATCTGGTGGCGCACGGCTGATTCCTCGATAGCCGTCTTGAGCGCGTTGGCATCGAGCACGGCCGGGTGGGGAAGGTGGCGCACAGCTTCAGCTTCGACCGCCTGGGTTCGCAGGTGTGCCGCCTGGGCGCGCATGGCGGGAACGCTGGCCAGCAGCTTGGCGTTCGCAACGTGCGCCGGTTGCCAGAGCAGGAAATAGGCAATAAGCGGCGACAGCGCAAGCGCGCCGAGGGTAATGGCACGGCGCTCGTTCGCGGCGCGGTCATCCCAGTGGAGTTTCTTGAAGGCTTGCCAGCGCGCTTTCATCGGTCATTACCCGGGAGCAGTGTCAAGCGCGATTCCGCGCCGTTTCCGGCATCATGGATGTCGCCCTGCTGGACACTCAGCCCCTTGTTTTGCAGGCGCTTGAGTAAATCCTGGAAATCGTTGCTGCGCACCAGCCTGACATCCGCATCGAGCCGCCCGGATTCATAGTGCAATCCCAGCACGCTGCCGGCAGGCAAGACGGCGAAGGTGGAAGCCGCCGCGTCGAGCAGCGGCAGAAAGTCACTATCGTCCTGCAAGCCCGCTGTGTGGCGCAATTCGGCAAGGTTGCGCTGCATCTGCAAGGGCGCATTCACAAGCGTGTGGCTTTCGCCAAAAGTAGCACGGAAACTGCGTTCCATGTCCTGTGTCAGCGATTTCTTTTCATTTGCGAGCATAGCCCATTGCAGATTTGAGCCGATAGTCTCCACGCCGAGTACAGCCAGCAAAATTATCGCCAGGGGGCGGAAATGGGGCCACCACTCGCTGATTCTGGCACGGGGCGCAAAATCGCCCCACAACAGGTTCAATGCATCGGCGGGGACAGGTGCGTGCCGCCAATCCCAGACAGGCCCGGCGGAAAGGGCAGCGGGCGGGACATTCCATTGCGGCAGGATGCGTTGTGCTTCGGGAACCTGCTGCGGAAAGCGCACTTCAATTTTTTCCGGCGGGGTTGGCGGCGAACTGTTCGGCAGGGAATTAAGGCTCAGGCGCAAGGTGAGAGGAGGGGTGTCCGAGTTGCCGTTATCTAGCGCCATGCCGCTTGCCGCGCCTGTGCGCACGAAGCCGCTGCTGCCATCCCAAACCAGTGTCCATGCGCCCGGCGTGAATGCGGGCATAAATGTTTCCGGCACCATCCGGCGCAAAGACAGATTTGCCGTGCGGCACGCTTCGACTATGCGCTTGATCCACGGTTTGTCCACAACGGCAAGCATCATGCGGCCATCCCCGAGTGCGGGGCCGGGCACTACATGGTTGCTTTCAGGATCGGGCAGCGTGTATTCCTCTGCCACGAAACGAAGCGCTTCCTGCCAGCGGCGGCGCGATTTCGGCGGCAGTTTGGCACTCACGCTCAACACGCGGTCCGGCGCGGCGATGCCAATACATTCCTTGCCTTTGGGCAGGGCTGCAAGAGGCGAATTGCCGGACTGCAAAACGGCGCCGCTCTCGTCACACAGTGCCCAGGGGCAGGGCGAGCTGCTGTCGCGCCAGTTGTTGGAAAAATAAATGCGCAGGATACTCATGGGGTACTCTTTAGCCCGAATAATCCATTAAGCCGTTCGTGGTGAGCCTGTCGAACCACACGTATAGTTGTATACAACCCTTCGACAAGCTCAGGGTGAACGGAAACAGGCAAATCATATCGTGTCGAACCCAATGGATTATTTGAGTTTAACTGAATCATTCGACACTCTGCCAGACAACAGTGGGCCAGCCGCCCAGGCGTTGCAGCAATGCCTGCGTTGTGACTTGCGCACGCCCCACGGTGGCGCGTCCCGTTGCCATAAAAAACTGACTGCTTACTGTAATGCTTCCAGCCGCCACTTGTGTCCCCCCGTGAGGCATGCGTTGAGTAAAATCCGCCACGTCCTTGAATGGCTGCATGCTGCGTTGCTGCACCATCAGGCGCGCATCGGCCAGACTTAAATTCCCCACTACTGCCGACAGCACTTCCGGCGGCGCAAAATTGACATTGACAGCCCCGTTCAGGGGCAGTACAGCGACGAAAGGGCGCAAACGCTCGATGGTCTTGCTGTCGAACCCCTTTACCAGAGACAGTTCGCCAATCTCAGTCAAGGGGCGGTTCGCCGTGCGATAGGGACGCGGGAGAGCGAGATAATAGGTATTTTCCGCGCCGCCAGGGTACTGCGTTTCGCTGTCTGCATCCATCCAGTCCGCCAGGGCGGTCGCCAACTCCAGGGGCAAACCGAGCATTCCCAGCAATCTTTGGAATTGTGCCACATCGGGCGCACTCGTGGTGCCGTTACGCACTAAATTATTCAGGTTGAACAGACCCTGGCGGTCTTCAATTGCGCCGGTCACTTCGCCGTTTTCCACCGGCATGGCCGGCAGGCGCGTCGCCCACATTTCTTTATCATCGTCGATGGTGCTGGTGCGCGCATCGTCCGCCAGAATGGCACGCGCCCAGTCAATCGCGGCGATGCCGATGCGGCGCGCCTGGGCGCGGTCAAGCTGGCTTTCCACCTGGCGCTGCCACATATTTTGTTGCGTTGCCATGAAAGCCGCGAGCGAGGTGGCGAGGGCAACGATGAGCAGCACCATGATGATAGCCACGCCGTTTTGTTTGTCCGGTTTCATTGCAATGCAAATACCCGGGTAATTTTTTCTCCGCTGGCAAGCGTTACCGCCACTTCAACTGCCATCGGCAGAATATCTGCCTGCCCGCCGGAAGGCCACTGTTCCAGCCAGTTGCCATTGATGTCGAGATGGCGCAGGTGGAATTCGCGCACCCCCTCCAGCAACGGGTAGCGCAGCGGTTCGGTGAGCGGTGCCTGGTCCGGGAATGGCCAGCGCAGCAGAATAATTTCATCCTGTTGCAAGCGGTAGCCGATGCGTTGCGGTGCGAGCATGGCTTGTCCCTGGTCGGGAATCCCCGCGCGGGTGAAAGTCAGTTCCGCCTCATCATCCGCCACAACCACGGGACGCCCTATCCATGCCGGTTGCGTCAGCCCGCCCTGGTCCAGCACGGGGCGGTGAATCGCTTGTGCCACATCCTGTTCCATCTGCGAAAAAAAGAAGGCCAGATGCTGCCACTTGCGGGTTTCCTTGGCGATGTGTTCGCGTGTCTGCAACACTGCATCCAGCCCGCGGTAACCGGCGAACGACAACAGCACCAGGATGACCAGCGCCACCAGCAATTCGATCAGGGTGAAACCGCGGGAATGAGCGGGCATATTCAGTTGCGCCGTTGCTCGACGAGGTAGCCGGACAACTTGCGCAATGCATATTTGTCATCTTCCGGGGCATAAACACCCACCTCGATCCGGCGGAACGCGGGGTTGGGTGTATCGTTTATTTCTTCCTTCCACAGAAAACGGATTCCTGCTTGCGTATCTTCGCCGTTTTGCGTGCCTATACCGATCCAGTCGCCACGGGCGGCATGCAAAGCCAGGCGGTTCTGCGCCACCCAGTCGGCCAGCAGGCGCAAACGCAATTCTTCGGTATGCCGGGTTTCCGCACCTGCCGTGCGCAATATGGCCGCCAGCGCGATGGCAAGAATGGCGAGCGCCACCAGTGTTTCCAGCAAGGTGAAACCGCGCTGCATTGAGGAATCACGGTTCATAGTGCACGGTAACACCTGTTTTTTCGTAGGTTGGGTTAGCGGTTTCATCGCGTAACCCAACAGCCTTGAATGTTATCGATCTGATCATGTTGGGTTACGGCATACATCCGCCTAACCCAACCTACAAAACCAGCAATGTGAAAAAAATAATATTCCAAGGTACTAGCCATTCGTTTCGCTATCCATTGATGCGGAAACCTCTCCCGTGCTGCTGCCTGTTACATGCGCACTGGCATGTTCAGTGGTCAGGCGAATGCTGAACGGCAGGGAAAAGGAGAATGCGTTTAGCGAGATCAGATCGCCCGGTTTCAGGGGTTCCGTTTCAATGCTGATCTCCGCAAAGCCCAGGCCCTCAGGCAAGGTGTGGGGACGAAGTATGGCATCATCATCAAGGCGCACCCATTCGTTATATTCGTTTTTCTTCCAGAAGCGGTAACTGTTCTTTTCGGCAGACCAGGCCAGCGGTCGTCCGCTGGCGCGCGCTTCCATTCCCGCATTTTCCAGCAGCAGCGCGAGTACCTGCGCTTCCTCGCGCAAGACAACACGTTCATCCGGCATCAACTGCAATACCGCCATGCCCAGCGCGATACCCATTACCACCAGCACGACCAGCAATTCGATAAGGGTGAAGCCTTTTCGGGCATGGGGAAAGGCGGAAGGGTGATGAACAGGAATTCCCTTGCGACGAGTTACAACTGCCACGATCCTATGTCCGCGTCACTGCCTTCGCCGCCGGGCGCGCCATCCGCGCCCAGACTGATGATGTCAAAATCGCCATGCTGGCCGGGTTGCAGGTACTGGTAAGGATTGCCCCAGGGGTCTTTGGGTAATTTTTCAAGGTAACCGTTGCTTTTCCAGTTTGGTGGATCGGGCGGGGTAGTGGGTTTTTTCACCAGTGCCATCAGCCCCTGATCGGTGGTCGGGTAGCGCATGTTGTCCAGTTTGTAGAGTTTCAGCGCCTGCGATATGGTTGCGATGTCCTGCTTGGCCGCAACGATGCGCGCATCATCCGGGCGGCTCATCACCTTCGGCACAATCAGCGCCGCGAGCACGCCGAGGATGACAATAACCACCATCAGTTCGATCAGGGTAAAACCGCCCGTGGAATTGGCAAAAGCGGCGTTATGTTTCTTTGTAAAACAAGTTGGCATGGTATTTGTGCTTTCTGCAATGGTAGAAGTCGGGTTGATGGCAGTATAGAAGGTCTCAAACTGACAATCAATGATCAAAAATCAGGTATTCGGAATATCCGGTTAATGAAATGATGAACTACACAGAAGAATGTGTTTTGAGCCATTCACGCAATGCGTCATTCGCGCGCGTCTGCCATCCGCGCCCGGTTGCTTTTAGCTTCGCGAGAACATCCGCATCAAAGCGAATGGTTGTGGATACTTTGGGTGTGGCTTTTACGCTGCCAACAGGACGACCTCGGCGCACTAACTTATCGCCATCATACAAACTCGCCTCGGCCACCCATTGTGCTGTGACCTCGGGAGCGTCGTCAGTGTCAACCCAAGGCCGGGCGGATTTTTTTAATTTCGCGTTCATTGGTTTTCCTCATGGAAATAATACGGCGAGCCGCACCGCGCGGAGTCCAGACCAGCATTACGATTCGTCCGTCAAGCCACCCCGCAGTCTGAAAGCGCGGTTCGGAATGGTTTTTCCGGACGTCCTCGCGCGTCAAGTGCTTATCCGCGAACACCTCACCGGCACGGGCGAAATCAAGCCCGCGTTCAGTCAGGGTTTTATCGCGCTTGTCTGTGTCGAATTCGATTTTTATTTTTTATTGTAGTAACAAATAATAAGCGCGTCAAGAATTATTTGTTACTACATTCGAGATGTTTAGACCCAAACAACTCAGTGAACAGGAACGATCAAAAGTCAAAATCCCTCCAGCCCGACCACAGGTCAAAACAAAACTTTCATCCCTCCGGCCAGCCCATATGCTTTGCTGTTGCCAAGGGAAACGCTCTCGCTGCGTAAATTCAGGTAAAACCATTTGTGCTCAATTCCCAGCCCCACGGTGCTGAACCGCACATCGTAGTCGAGCGTGGTCTTCCAGCTTTCATTCAGGCGGTAGGTCACTCCCGCTTGCGGGAACCAATATCCTTTCGTCCAGTCCGTTCCCGCTGAAAGATCGAACTTCTCCAGCGGATAGGAATACTGCGCATGCAGTTTGGGATTGAGTTGTTGCGAGATCGTCCTGCGGTTGAGATCGTTCATTCCGGTGACGGTCGGGTTGTAGTAAATGTAACCGGAAGGATCGCGGACCAGCGTGGCACTGTTTGCCGTTTCTATCGTGTGGGGCATGTTGTCCCACCGCATTTCCCCCAGCAAATCGTTCACCGCCAGGTCCAGGCGCGAACCGTTTGCCCAGACTGCTTTGGCGCCGGCATCCAGCGCATAGCCCTGACCGATGGGCGTGGCATCACGGATGAACGGGTAGGTTGTTTTCGAGTAACTGTCCTCCACCGTGGCATCGTAGGCATAACCGGTAAGCGTGGAAGCGGCGTTGCCGCTCACTTGCCCGATGCGTACCGACATACCGCGCAACAGGGAAATCCCCGCGCCTGCGGATACAGTAATGCCGTTCAGCTGCGGCAGCACAAAACCCTTGTCGAGCCGCACCCCATTCGCCTCGAAGCCTTGGGCTTGAACATTGATGTTGAACGATTGTCCGGCAGGGACGCTGAGGTGCTGCTTGTTGTAGTACACCATGTTGGTCAGATCGCGGTTGCTCTCGATCAGCAATTCCTTGCGATACAGGGCCGCCACCCGCCATGAATCATGAGTGGCACCGGCCTCGGCGCGGCCATACAGCATGGCCAGATTCATGCCGTTGCGCGGTGTATAGGAGCCATTCCAGTTGTTCGAAAATTCATTCACCGCGACATAATCGTCGCCGGTAAAGTAATGTCCCTCCGCATACACCGAGGTGCCCTGTTTTCCCGCCAGTTCCGCCGGATTGGAAATACCCAGAATATCGGCTTGGGCCAGGCCGGAAAACAAAGTTAAAACGCAGAAAGTAATTTTATTCATTGCCCTGATATTCATATAAAAAAGCCGGCATTTGAAAAATGCCGGCTTGAAGTTTAGCGGATGGGGTTTCCCCCATCCGGCAATTTACTGTATTGATTGAGTAGTGCCATCCGTGAAGCAGACAAGACCATTCCCGCATGTTTGGCCTCCGACTGTTCCGATTATCCCAATGAGGGTACCAGGTGACGCGGGGCTGGTATACCCTGTATACACACTGCCATTGTTGTTGGTGTCCAGAACAATCGTGATGCCACCCATGGAGGCGGTTCCAGAACTGACATCGCCGGTGCCAGTATGGTAGTTCACGATACTCTCGTTCACAGTAACCGTATTGGAAACGGGATCCGTGTAAACCAGGTGGATGGTTCCCAAGCTATAGCTTGTTGAACGGTCAGCCGTGAGGTTAACCGAGTAGGTCTGTGCAGGGGTATAAGTATTGTTGGTAATGCTCCCCACGAAAGTCACCGTTACAGGCAGATAATTCGTGCTTGTTGTGCTTAGCGTGGGATCGAAACTTCCCTGTCCGCTTACTGTAACACCCAGCGTTCCATTCATGAACGTGCCATAAGCTGCTTCCGCATTTATGCCGGTTACACTACCCGTGAAAGTAGTCGAGCTTGGAATTACATTCGGCATGTAGTAGGGGTTGGCGGTTTTATTTGCTTCAGCGACAAATCCGGTCGCGGTCAAGGAACCAACGAACTGGTAATTTGGCGTGGCGGCGGTCAACCCCACCAGGTTTATAGCCTGGGTATTTCCTCCATTGCCGATGTAAGTGGAGAAGGAAGAACTTGATCCCAAGGAAATCGAATCAAAGGCAAACGGGGCACAGGCGCTGGAGCAGTTCAGCGTTGCTCCAACTCTGGAGAGAGTACTGCCCGCACTGAAGGTGACTGTGGCCACTACAGAGGTTGTACCCGTAGCAGATAGATTCGCAATCATATGTTGGTACAAGTGATCTATTTTTATATTGGTTGCCCCGGTAACAGGATCAATTGAATTTGTAACCACGTGTGGCGACAACGCCGACGGCAGGGAATATCCATCAAAAGTCAAAGTGGCGGATGACCCGGAAGTGATGTTCCCGTTGGAATCAAATACCAACGTCCCTGTTGACCCGAGTGCAAGTGTCACAGTGCCAGCAGCAGGACCATTGGCCGGTGTTGTAGTGGTTGGGTTTAGATTCGAACTTGTAGGTATTAGCGGCCGATTCGTTACAGCAGGTGACTGGATGACTTTAGGAAGCGAAGTTCCAAACCACGAAGTAGCATATAAACTTATTTGGTTGGAACCCCAAGTAGCAGTCAATTGAGCGGGCGTAGGAAGGTTAGTTAAGGAATCCGTGTCAGCAATAATCGCTTCGGTCCAAGCGTATGTACCCAGTGAAGGTGTATATGATGTACCTGACGGAGGTGCAGAACCTATCGGGCCCGTAACAATAACCTGATGAGTTGCCTGATCACCATAACTATTCTGCTTGACCCACTGGCAAACAGCCGCGCCTGTGCCATTGACTGCTGTAGTCACGGCCCCGCAAGGCCAAGCCATACCATTCGCATACACTTGAGTTACATACGGACTGGATGGTGAACCGACATTGCCATTCCGCAATAAACCTATAGCATTAGTCACGAATTTCTCGAAATCATTGGCTTCGGAAAAGGCACCCTGACTACTGGTCAAGTCGGCTTGTACTGAACTTGCCTGTGTGTCAAGCAAACCGGTCTTGGGGGTCCTGGTATTGGCCAGCATTTGTGTTTCAGTCAGCAGGCTCTGTAGCAGCGTCTTGGCACCGGCGATAGGCGCTACTTCAGAACAGGCCACGGATACATTGGTAACGTTGCCGGTGACTGCGCCTGAACCCGCGCTTACGGCACACGTCTGCCCGGGAGGCTGGGTTTGAATGGTCACGTTGTAGGTATTGTTATAGGGCACGGCGGTGGGGAAGCTGAAAGTCCCGTTGGCGGTCACATTAAGTGCAGTACCGCCGCTGTTTTGCAATGCCAACCCGCCAGCGTTGAGACCGCTCAGCGTGCCACCAATGGTGTAGGTGTTGGTAGCGCAGGTAACCGCGACGTTGGTGACATCTGCCAAACTAATGTAGCCGGTACCGCTCGCCACGCTGCAAGTTTGGCCCGTTGGCTGGGTGCCGACAGTCACGGTGTAGGGACTGCCGCTGGCTACTTTGTTGGGAAAGGTGAAGGTGCCATTAGCTGTAACAGTAACAGTGGGATCAGTGCCGTTTTTCAGCACCAAGGTACCCGAAAGTCCGCTGACTGTGCCGCCAACGTTGCGGGGATTGACCGAACACATCACGAGTACGCTGTTGACGTTGCTTCCGGAGATTGTGCCTGTGCCATTGCTCACAGAACAGGTCATGCCGCTGGGCTGGGTAAGGACAGTGACGTTGTACCCGCTGCCGTTGGCGATTTGCGAGGCAAAGGTGAAGGTGCCGGGAGCTGTGATAGTCAGGTTGTCTCCAGCGTTATTTTGCAACACTAAAGTTCCGGACAAGAACTCAACCATGCCGCCGACAGAGTCTGTAATCAGTTGCGTCACAACGCCAGTAGCCGGTGGTTGGACTGTATTCTGCGCTGTCCCAAGATCGCTAGTAACAACGGAAGCCGGTACCTGGGATGCATTTGAGGCTGCTGAGGCCATCGCTGCTGTAAACGCTGAGCTCCAATTGCTGGTAGGTACCACTCCTGCGGTAGCGGTTACACCACCAATGACGCCGTTAGTAGCAAGACCTGATCCAAAAGTACCGGTCTGGAAACTGGTAGTGAGTGTTTGTGAAACTTTCAAAGCGTTATTGGTGCCGGTTGCCATGTTCGCCAAAGCGGCCAGTTTCAACGCATATCTATTGGATGCGCTGGTCAGGTCGGAGAGTGGAGGGGTTGTGGGGCCAATTATCGTGGGTGGCAATAACATATCGGTTGCGTTCATGCCGACAAAAGCACCAACCGCGCTGGCAGCCGCAGTAGCCAAGGCAGGAGTTGCGCTTGCTGCCAGGGTGCCGTCGCTCTTAATCGCGCCGTTCTGCGCGAGGAATCCGGCTGCCATTTCGGTAAAGGGAGTGACGCCTACAGGGTTAGTGATTCCGGCGGTAACAATGGGAACCAGAGCGCGAATGGCTCCAGCGCTGGGAGCCGACGCAGCGATTATTGCGAGTGCTTTTTCGTCATAGAAATAAATATTATTGGAACTGTCTGGAAGGACAGAGACCAGCATGGGCGGGGTAAAACCGGTGACCGTGACAGATGCATGACCTGTGGAATCAACAACGCCGTTGGCTGTTGCGCCCTTGGAGTCGGTGACCAATATTGCCGTACCCTGTTTCAACTGCCCCAGGCTGGCGACAACCGACAGCACCGTGCTGAACGAAATGCCTCCGCCACCACCGCCGCCGCAACCGGCCAGCACCAATGTGGCAATGGCTATCGCGCCAATTCCCAGTTCAGCGATTTTGCGAATACTAAATTTCATTTTGGCTTCTCCACTTGAGATTAAAGTATACGGATTAAGTATACGGATTGAATCAAAACATATTGGGGTGCTAGGTTTAACCGGACTACTCTCCGCCGAAACTATTTTTTATTTTTGGGGGTCTTGAAAAATTAAAGCCACCTTTTGAATGTCGGGAATCCTAGCACATATCAAAGGGCACTTACAATGAACAAATTGTAACAACCATTTTCATCTTAAAAACCGGTCAACGGGGTAGTGGGTGCGAACTCATTCGCATGCTCAATGGGTTAGGTGAGGTGCACGAATAGTAAAAAAGCATCTTCCGGGTAAATTCGCATTTGCAAAATTACAGAATAGTCCGTTGAAATTTCAGAGTGTTTTTACCAAACGGTTTTTTAACCAAGATAATCCAAATTAGACCAAAAATTGGTCATTTCCTGTCACCCGCCTTCGCGAGGGTGACAGGAAATGACGACGCTAGTGGACTATTAAACTGTTCCAGCAAAACAGTTACCGTTTGCGGTGAGCCGGTCAAACCGTTTTCTCTTGCTAAAACAAGCCTTCGACAAGCTCAGGCCGAACGGTTTATGTGTAATCGTTTTGCTGGAGAGGACTACTATTTGGATTTAACGCAATACTCGCTTAGAGAAGTTCTGTCCCCCGCTGGGGGAAAGGAAATCGGGTAAAGCAAGTTTAGTTATCAAGGGCAGCACATTCTGCGCTGTTCGGGGCCGGACTCTGGTATCCTTTCGCAATATTCTCCCGGCAATTCGATCGAACCGGAAGAACCGGGGTTTTTCTTGTTTATTTTTATTTGGAGCATGTAGCTGCATGAAAAAGATTGTCTTCATATTTTCCGCATTTATCCTGAGTGCCTGTTCGTCTTACATGCCGCAGCGTTATAGTGTTTCGGCAGATAATGTTGCCGCCCTGAAGGGAGTTGGCGCAAGCAATATTAATGTTGCCGCGTTCAGATTGGATGTTGCTGATTTCGACAACACCTGCCGGGTCAAGCACCATATTTTGCTGCCCGGGGATGTAAGCTTTGAGTCGTACATTCAAAAAGCTTTTTCCGATGAACTGAAAGTTGCCGGGGTGTTTGATGACAAAACGCCCGTAATTACTCTTTCCGGGGTTGTTGAGACGCTTTCCTTCTCTTCAGTGCCTTCGGACAGCATGACCATGCAATCCATGAAAAGCGCCTTGAAAGGCTCGTGGGACATCGGTTTGCGTATCAAATCTTCGAACGGGAAATCGAGCGTTGTTTCGGAACATTACGAATTCACCAGCGGTTTATTGTCCGATGAGGCATGCCGGCAAACCGCCGACGCATTTTTCCCCGCTGTTCAGGATTTGATCGGGAAACTTGTCAGCTCGGCAAAATTCAAGTCCTTGGTGACTCCTTAGGCGGTCGTATAAGCTCCCGGATTAATCCGGTCGTCAAATGGCTACGCCACCGGATGGCGGGGTTGTGTATACTGCGCACCCAGAAAAAGGGAACATGATGCGTTTGCGTTGGCTATCAATCGGGGCGGGAGGTGAAACGGCATCGGCTGCCATTTCGCTTTCGCGGCAGCTTTGGCGTGTGCTGGGTGCGTTGGTGCTCGGGGTGCTGCTGGCAAGGTGGAGCTGGCTTTTGTTTGCCCCCCACGCGACTGCGGTTGCCGTGGTGCCCGAGCAGGGGGCAACGCCGGAGGCAGGGCGATTGTTCGGGGTGGCGGTTACGGTGGCTCCCGCTTCCGGGGTCGCCGCTTCCGAGGGAACGGCGCTGCCGAATGTGCACCTGGTTGGCGTGTTCGCCGCAAGAATCGGGCAACCGGGATTTGCGGTGTTGAAACTGGATGAAAAGAAGCAGGTGGGGGTGGTTGTCGGGGAAGAGGTGGTTCCGGGAACCAGACTATTGGAGGCCCACCCTGATTATGTCCTGCTGGAGCATGCCGGTGTGCATCAGCGCGTGGAGCTGGAAGTGAAACCGGCGGCGGCATCCGGGGTGGGCGTGGTGCCTGCGGCAAAGATGAATGCGGGCGCGTAAGGGATAATTTGGAATGAGAACAACCGGGTATTTTTCGATGGAACATATGTGCATTACGCGGGTCGTGAGGGCGCTGTTTTGCTGCGCGCTGATTTTCTCTCCCATGGTCATGGGGGCCCAGGAAGAGAAGGTGTCGCTCAACTTCGTGAACGCGGACATTGACGAGGTGGTGAAGGCGGTGTCGCATATTACCGGGCGCAATTTTCTGATTGATCCACGTGTAAAAGGCACCATCAATATCGTTTCATCCACACCGATACCGACTTCATTGGCTTATGACATTCTGCTTTCGGCCTTGCGTTTGCAGGGTTTCGCGTCGGTGGAATCGGGCGGGATAACCAAGGTGATGCCGGAAGCGGATGCCAAACTGTACATCGGCGCCTCAAGCGATATACAGGGTTCGGGCGACAAGCTGGTGACGCGGGTCTATGTGTTGAAATATGAATCGGCGACGCAACTGGTGCCTATCCTGCGCCCGCTGATTGCGCCGAACAACATTGTGACGGCTTATCCCAACAGCAACACGCTGGTGGTGACGGATTATGCGAGCAACCTTAAACGCATCGAACAGATCGTGGAATCCATCGACCAGCCGAGTGCGGAAGCGCCCATTGTCATCCCGGTCAAGCTGGTTTCCGCCGTGGAATTGGCGCAAACGATCAATCGCCTGATTCAGGGCGGGGGCGCTGCCCCGACCGGCGGCGGCACGGATGCCAGCCAGCGTTTTACGTTGACCACGGATGCACGGACTAACAGTTTATTGCTGAGCACGGACAATCCGGCGCGCGTGGCGCGCGTGCGCGATCTGGTGGAGAAGCTCGATGTCGAGACCACCGTGCCGGGAAATATGCATGTGATATATCTGAAAAATGCCGAGGCGTCGAAGGTTGCACAAACTTTGCGTTCGGTGATGTCCGGTGACACTTCTGCTCCTGCCGCCGCTGCCACCGGTGCTGCTGCTTCTGCCGCGCCGACCGGCGGCGGGATGGTGCAGGCCGATGTGCCGTCGAACGCGCTGATCATTACCGCGCCGACGCCGATTTACAATAATTTGCGGGCGGTGGTGGAACAGCTCGACGTGCGCCGGGCGCAGGTGTACGTGGAGGCGCTGATCGTGGAAGTGGAGGCCGACAAGGCGGCACAATTCGGCGTTCAGTGGCAGGCTTTGGGCGGCGTCAACGGTTCGGGGACGCAGGTTATCGGCGGGACGAATTTCGGCACTACGGGAAATATCATCAGTGCTGCAACCAGCCTCAGCAGTTTGGGGCAGGGGCTGAATATCGGCATTACCAACGGAACCATCACGCTTCCAGGTTCGACGACGCCGATACTTAATCTTGGGATGCTGGCGAGCGCCCTGGAAACCGATACGAAATCGAATATTCTTTCCACGCCCAACCTGCTCACGCTCGATAATGAGGAGGCAAAAATCATCGTCGGTCAGAACGTGCCTTTCATCACCGGGAGCTATGCACAGACGGGCACCACAGCCACTGCGACGCCGTTCCAGACCATCGAGCGCAAGGATGTGGGGTTGACCCTGAAGATCAAGCCGCAGGTATCCGAAGGGGGTACGATCAAGCTGCAGATTTATCAGGAAGTGTCCAGCGTGGATGCGACCACCCTCACCAGCTCCGCCGGAGTAACGACCAACAAGCGCTCGCTGGAATCCATTGTGCTGGTGAATGATGGGCAGATCATCGTGCTGGGCGGGTTGATTCAGGATTCGGTCAGCAACTCTAAAACCAAAGTGCCGTTTCTGGGAGATATTCCCTGGCTGGGAAGTTTGTTCCGCTATGATTCCAGAACGCGTACCAAGACAGATTTGATGGTGTTCCTCCGCCCTTATATATTGCGTACCGCAGAAGATTCGCATGGGTTGACACAGAGCCGCTACGAATATTTGCGCGGGGTGCAGGAGAAGAGCCAGATGCAATCGAGCCCGCTGTTGCCGACCATGCCGGCACCGGTAGTTCCTCCGCTCGACTTGAAGCAGGAATTGCCGCAGCCTTCGATGCCCGCATCGCCCGTTGCGGGGAAGCCATAACTTTTCGCCATGGAACAGCTCGCAGCCCCTCTTCCTGACCGGCAAGTTTCCAGGAAAATTCCCTACCCCTTCGCCAAGGCAAAAGGCGTGTTGCTGGCGAATTTTACGCCGGACGGCGCCGAAGTGCAGGTGCGCGCGGATGCGGCGGCCGAGGCGTTGGCCGAAGTGCAGCGCGTACTGGGCGTGCCGCTGAACGCCACGATGTTACAACCGGAGGTATTCGACAAGGCTCTGGCTGCCGCGTATGCGCAGGCGGAAGGCGGGGCGGCTGCGATGGTCGGGGATGTCGAGCAGGACATGGATTTGTCGCAACTGATTCACGATCTGCCGCAGACCGAGGATTTGCTGGATGCCGAGAATGATGCGCCGGTGATCCGCATGATCAACGCCTTGCTCACCCAGGCGGTGCGGGAAAATGCCTCCGACATCCACATCGAGCCGTTCGAGACGCGCTCGGTGGTGCGCTTCCGTGTCGATGGTACGCTGAAAGATGTGGTCGAGCCGCATCGCGTATTGCATGCGGCGATGGTGTCGCGCATCAAGATCATGGCGGAACTGGACATTGCGGAAAAACGCCTGCCCCAGGACGGGCGCATTACCTTGCGTCTGGCCGGGCGACCGGTAGATGTGCGCGTGTCAACCCTGCCGACCGGGCACGGTGAACGTGCGGTGCTGCGCCTGCTCGACAAGGATGCCGGGCGGCTGGATTTGTCGCGCCTGGGCATGGAAGGCGCGACGCTGGCGGCGGTGGATGAGTTGATGGGGCAGCCGCACGGCATCGTGCTGGTGACCGGACCGACCGGTTCGGGCAAGACGACGACATTATATGCCGCGTTGTCGCGCATCGACGCGACGGTGACGAATGTGTTGACGGTAGAAGACCCTATCGAATACGACCTGGACGGCATCGGCCAGACTCAGGTCAATCCGCGCATCGACATGAGTTTCGCGCGGGCGTTGCGCGCGATCCTGCGGCAGGATCCGGATGTGATCATGATCGGTGAAATCCGCGACCTGGAAACCGCGCAAATTGCGGTGCAAGCGAGCTTGACCGGGCATTTGGTGCTGGCGACCCTGCATACCAATGACACGGCAAGCGCAGTGACGCGGCTTACCGACATGGGCGTGGAGCCGTTTCTGCTTTCTTCCAGTTTGATCGGTGTGCTGGCCCAGAGGCTGGTGCGCTGTCTCTGTACGGATTGCCGCGAGAGCTATGTGCCGGTCGAAAACGAACTGGCACTGCTGGAAGGTGCATGTCCGCAGTTGCTGTACCGGCCGAAGGGCTGCCCCGCCTGCGGGCATAGCGGCTACCGGAAGCGCACCGGGATTTATGAGCTGCTGAGGGTGGACGACGGCTTGCGCCGGCTGATCCACGATCGCGTGTCTGAACAGTCGTTGCGTGAATATGCCGTGCAACGCGGAATGCACAGTTTGCGCCAGGATGGGGTGCGTCTGGTTGTCTCCGGGATGACGTCGCTGGAGGAATTGCTGCGCGTGACGCGCGATTGATTGGTTTATGTCTGCATTTCGTTACGAAGCATTGGACAACGCAGGAAAAGTCTGCCACGGGGTGATCGAGGCGGATGTGTTGCGTCAGGCGCGCACACGCCTCCGCGAGCTTGGTTTAATGGTGGTTGCGGTTCATCCGGTGACGGAGGAGTCGGTGGACAGCGGCGGGGGGCAACGCTGGCGTTTGCGCAGCGGAATTTCATCCGCGCAACTCAGTTTGCTGACCCGCCAATTATCAACTTTGCTGGAAGCGGGCTTGACCATCGAGCAGGCGTTCAGCGCGCTCATCGAACAGACCAAAAACGAGTCGGTGCGCCAGGTTCTGGCAGGAGTGCGCGCGGAATTGATGGAAGGGCATACGCTGGCACAGGCGATGGCACGCTACGGTAGCGTGTTCCCCGATATTTACCGCGCGCTGGTGAAAGCGGGCGAGGCTTCGGGAGAATTGAGCCATGTAATGCTGCGCCTTGCCGATTACACCGAATCGCGGCAGGTTTTGCGGCAGAAAGTCGGGCTGGCCTTCGTGTATCCCGCGATTGTCACTTTGGTGGCGCTGCTGGTGGTCACCGGTTTGCTGGTCTACGTCGTGCCGCAGGTAGTGGGGGTGTTCCAGCAGTCTCATCAAGCCCTGCCGGTGCTGACTCGCATGCTGATCGGGCTGAGTACCTTTTTGCAGGCATCGTGGTTTTACTTGCTGGCAGTGCTGGCAGGATCGGGATTCGGTGTGCACGTATTGCTGCGCCGCGAGGAAATCCGTTTTCGCTGGCATAGTTATTTATTGCGCATGCCGGTAGTCGGAAGCCTGGTAAGCGGGGTCAACACGGCGCGGATGGCAAGTACCCTGGCTATTCTCACCGGTAGCGGCGTGCCATTGCTGGTTTCATTGCAAGCCGCAGCCGGAGTGGTGGGCAACCTGCCCATGCGGCGCGCGCTGGAAGATGCTTCCAAAAAAGTGCGAGAAGGTGCCGGGCTCAGCCGCGCACTGGACATTTCGGGCCTGTTTCCCCCCATCCTGATTCACCTGATCGCGAGCGGCGAGGCAAGCGGCAGGCTGGATGCGATGCTTGAGCGCGCGGCAGCACAACAGGAACAGGAAGTCGGAAGTTATACTTCGGTACTGACTTCCTTGCTGGAACCCCTGCTGATACTGGTGATGGGAGGAGTGGTGCTGACCATCGTGCTTGCCATCCTGATGCCTATCATTGAAATGAATCAGATGGTTCGTTAAACTACCCAAATTTATCCGGCCCAATGCGTATTCTGCTCAGCAACGACGATGGTTATTTTTCACCCGGACTGGCCTGTCTGGCGGAAGCTATTTCCGCAATCGCAGAAGTCGTGGTGGTAGCGCCTGAGCGCGACCGCAGCGGCGCGAGCAATTCCCTGACGCTGGACCGTCCGCTCAAGCTGCGGCGCGCCGCCAACGGATTCTATTATGTGAACGGCACTCCCACCGACTGCGTGCATCTTGCAGTAACCGGCATGCTGGACACCCAGCCCGACATGGTTATTTCCGGTATCAACTCGGGTGCCAACATGGGTGACGACACGATTTATTCCGGCACGGTGGCGGCCGCCACCGAAGGGTTTTTGCTCGGCATTCCGTCCATAGCCGTATCGCTGGCCGGCAGGGAACTGGCGCATTACGCCACGGCGGCGCGCGTGGTAACCGATCTGGTTAGGCGTTTTGAAAAGAATATCCATACCCAGCCGTGGTTGCTGAACGTCAACGTGCCGGACATTCCCCATGAACTATTGCAAGGCATGGAAATCACCCGTCTGGGAAAACGCCACAAGGCTGAGCCGGTAGTGAAAGCGACCAACCCGCACGGCGAAACTGTTTACTGGGTAGGCGCGCCGGGCAAGGCGCAGGATGCTGGGGAAGGCACCGATTTTCATGCTGTAGCCAATCAGCGCGTGTCGGTCACGCCGTTGCAGATAGATCTGACGCAATATAGTCAGCTCGACGCGGTGCGCGGCTGGCTGGCGGGTGTCGCTTCATGAATATGAAGCATAACGGTATCGGCATGACCTCGCAACGGACGCGTAACCGCCTGATAGAGCGGCTGCGTGCGGAAGGTATCCGGGATGAGGTGGTGCTGGCCGCAATGAATGCAGTACCGCGCCACATCTTTGTGGATGAGGCGCTGGCCAGCCGCGCCTATGACGACGTGTCGCTGCCTCTGGGCTTCGGTCAGACTATCTCGCAGCCTTACATCGTGGCGCGCATGATCGAAATCCTGCGCAACGGCAGGCACCTCAACCGCGTACTGGAAATCGGCACCGGTTGTGGCTATCAGGCGGCGGTGCTGGCAGAGGTGGCTAAAGACGTGTATTCGGTGGAGCGCGTACAGCCGCTGTTTGAGCGCGCAACGGCTTACCTGAACGAGTTGCAGGTTGATAATGTTACGCTGCGTTATGCGGACGGCAATATGGGCTTGCCGGAGGTTGCTCCGTTCGACGGCATCATCATGGCTGCCGCCGCGACCCATGTCCCAAGGGCGCTGCTGGAGCAACTTGCCGTGGGTGGTAGAATGGTGTTGCCGTTGGGGGCGCAGGAGCAATACCTGCACCTGTTTGAGCGCGATGAACAGGGCTATCATGAGAAGCGTCTTGATGCGGTCAGGTTTGTGCCACTACTGATGGGGAAAGCATGAGGGCGCAAGTTTTGAATTGGTTATATGCGGCGCTTGCCGCTGTCGCCCTGGCAGGTTGCGCGTCGGGAGGGAGCCGTGCGCCGGTTACGGAACACGGTGCCGCCGAAAAACCACCTGCCGTGCCGATTTCAGAAGCAGTAACAACGGTTACGCATGTCAAGAAATCGGTGCAACCCGAAAAGGACTGGCGTCCGCAGACTTACGTGGTGCAGAAGGGCGATACACTGTATGGCATCGCTTTCAACCACGGCCTCGATTATCACGAAATAGCACAGATCAATAACATCCAGAATCCCGACGTAATTCAGGTAGGGCAGGAACTGCGTCTGTTTTCGGCCGGCCCGCTGGCGGTTAAACCCAAAGTGGCTGAAATCAAACCGCAGGAAATTCCCGTCAAGGATCAGCCCAAAGTGGCCAAGTTGCCCTACTCCGAGCAGGCCGTCGCCGAGATACAGAAAATGCAGGAAGTACCGCATAAAGCTGAACCGGTTGCTGTTGTCAAAACGGAGCCCAGGCCGGAAGCACAGCCCGAACCGAAACCGGAGCCTAAACCTGAGTCCAAATCCGAACCCAGGCCGGAAGCGGTAACCGATAGCGTGGTCGCCGATGACTCCCTGGAGTGGGGCATGCCGACCAGCGGGAAAGTAATCGGGGAATTTTCCGAGAGCGCCAACCGCAAGGGTGTTGATATTTCTGGCAAACAGGGCCAGGAGGTGGTGGCGAGCGCTGCGGGGAAAGTGGTTTACAGCGGCAGTGGCCTTCGCGGCTACGGCAAGCTGGTCATCATCAAGCACAACAGCACTTACCTCAGCGCTTATGCGCACAACGACCAGGTGCTGGTGAAAGAGGGACAGACCGTGACCAAGGGGCAGAAGATCGCCGAGATGGGCAATACCGACTCCGACCAGGTCAAGCTGCACTTTGAAATCCGCAAATTCGGCAAGCCGGTTGACCCGGCCAAGTTCCTGCCGCCGCTCGGCAAATCCTGAAAATTGGACAAGGGGAGCAATTTTGCAGAACAGCTCGTTGACACCAGAAAAATTGCAGTCTGCAGTGGATCGTATTGTCGCAAACATAGCTTCGCCTGCACGGGTGATTTTATTCGGCTCGCAGGCGCGCGGGGAGGCGGACAATAAGTCTGACCTCGACTTAATGGTCATCGAGCGGGAATTGCCGGATAAGGCGGCAGAATATCTGCGTTTGAAGGCAGCTATCGGACGCATGGGCGTTGGTGTGGATTTACTGCTTTATTCTGAGGCGGAGTTTGATCGTCGCAGCCAGGTGCCAGGCACGGTTCCGTACTGGGCGAAAATAGAAGGCAAAGTGTTATATGACACCGCAACGTGAAGAGGCCGAACGTTTCATGCGCATGGCTCGGCGTGACGAGGCTGCATTCCGCGCGTTGCCGTCTTCCGCAACGGTCGACTTTTCTATAGCTTGTTTTCATGCCCAGCAGGCAGTCGAAAAAGCGTTGAAAGCGGATATGTTTCTGCATGGAGTGGAGTTTCGCCGAACTCACGACTTGGAAGAACTGTCCGGCACACTGGCGGATGCGGGAGTCAGCATTCCGCTGGAGGAAGATGAGCTGCGGCGCCTGACGCCTTATGCCGTCGAGTTTCGTTATGACGACGAACCTATGTCTCTGGTCTCTCGCGAGCAGTCGATTGCGTACACCTCGCGGGTGCTTGGATGGGCAGATAAAATTCTGGCAAATTTCCCATGAAATGCGCCACGGATTCGACATTTCATCGCATTGCTTCGCCCCTGAGCGTGTAGGTCGGGATTCTTCCCGACATGTTAATCCGTGGCTAATGATTCTGATCTAATTGTAACCAACCACAGCCGCGACAGTGCCGGATTACGCTATGTCTATCCGGTGGTGTCACGCCGCGCTGGCGGGGTTTCGGTTGGCATTAACCTCAACATCAACAACGCGTGCAATTGGCGTTGCGTCTATTGTCAGGTGCCCGACCTTACACGAGGCACCGCACCGCCGGTTGACCTCGCGCTGTTGGAACACGAGCTGCGCAGCTTTCTGGATGAACTGCTGCATGGCGACTTCATGGAGCGGCGGGTACCGGAAGGCATGCGCCGTATCAACGACATCGCCCTCTCCGGCAATGGCGAACCGACCAGTGCGGAAGAATTCGCGCAGGTTGTCGAGCTTGTTGCCAAACTTAAAAAAGAGTTGGCGCTGCCCGCCGACATTAAGCTGGTTTTAATTACCAACGGCAGTTTGATCTTCCGCGAAAACGTGCAGCAAAGTTTGCGCCGGATGGCGCAACTCAACGGTGAGGTCTGGTTCAAGCTCGACCGCGCGAGCGAAGCAGGAATGCAGCGTGTCAACGACACGCGAATCAATATGGACAAAGTGCGTGAAAACCTGGTCACTGCTATCAGCCTTTGTCCAACCTGGCTGCAAACCTGCTGGTTTGCATTGGATGGTTTAGTGCCTGGCAAGCAGGAAGAAAATCAGTACCTGGAATTTTTAGGCAGCCTCCTGCGCGATGGGATCAAGCCGCAGGGCGTGTTGCTGTATACCTTGGCACGTCCCTCGCTGCAACCGGAAGCGCCACGGTTGACTGCTCTTAATGCGCCGGAAATGGAAACATTCGCGGCACGCATTCGCGCTTTGGGAATAACAGTTAAAATCAGTTCGTAATCCTCACGGGCTTCCGACTAATCGACTTGTCCGGAATCCACATACCTGCAATATGTTTCGCGGATAAACAGCGTTCCGAGCAGCCCGATCATTGAAAATCCAAACATAATCGAAATGCCCGCTTGATAGGCGTCCGGGCCGATGGGAGTGTTTCCAATTCCGGAATGTGCGCGGTCAATAGCCCATCCCACGAGAGGTTGCAAGATGGCGGTACCGAGAAAGCAGCCGGTATTCACTACGCTGGTGGACATCCCTGAAAGAGCATGCCGATTCACTTCCTTGGCGCAAGACCAGCTCAGTGTAAAACTCGCCGCGCACAGGCCCATCAGGAAAAATAACGCGTAGCTGAAGAAATCACCCGGCAGCATTCCTCTGAGCATGGGCAGCCAGCACAGACAATAGATCAGGGCGGCGGCGACCATGATTGGCTTGCGCCGTCCGAGGCGATCCGAAAGCCTGCCGATGAAGAACGCGCCGATGGCGAATCCTGCCAGCAGCAAGGTGGTGTGATTGGTGGCGGCGGCCCTGTCCATGCCGTACACATCGCGCAGGAATGGCACGGCCCATAATCCGCCAAAGGCAAACAATGAACCTGACACCCCCAGGTTCACCCAAAAGCCCGGCCACGTGGCGCGATTTTTCAAAACGATCTTCAGGCCGTCGTACCAATGCCCGCCATGCGGCGGATGCGATACTTTGCCATCAAGTTCGCGCAGGCTGGGCAATCCGACCTCTCCCGGATTATTGCGCACCAGCCACCACGCCAACGCTGCCAGCAGCAACGAGAAACCGCCTACCGAAACAAATACAGTGCTCCATGAAACATACGTCAAAGCCCAGGACAGCGGCGCAGCGGCAAGCAGTGAACCGGTATTGCCGAGCAAAAGGGTCGCTCCCGTCATAGTGGCGAAATGGCGATCATGGAACCAGGAAGCGTTGAGCTTGAGCAGCGAGATAAAAGTGACCGACACGCCCAGTCCGATCAGCAGACGGCCGACCGATGCTACGGCAAGTGTATCGGCCATGCCGAACAGAAGTGAGCCGATGCCCGCAATCACCCCGCCGATGGCCGCCACACGACGCGGCCCGAGTGTATCGACAAGGATGCCGGTGGGAATCTGCATCACCAGATAGGCGTAAAAATAGGTTGCCGCCAAGCCACCCAATTGTGCGGAACTGGCGTGAAATGTTTGCTGAAGTTCCGACGAGATCGCGGCCGGAGCAAAGCGATGAAAAAATGACAATACATATGCCAGGCCGACGATCGCAAATGCAGTCCAGCGGTAACGGGAAAGTTGCCCGGCTTGTTGGCTGTTCAGCATGGGTTATGTGTCAATTTTGATTGAAGGGCACATGAAATGTAAATATTTTCCGCCTCGGCAACACTGCTGATCATCACGGATCATTGAGTGCCTTTAGCCAGCGCACGCAACACCGCCTGGAGCAATTGCCAGCAGCGCGCGACAGATTCTATTTCAACCCGCTCGCCGGGAGCATGTGCGCCGCGTATGTCGGGTCCGAAGGAGATCATGTCCAGATGCGGGTGACTGGCGGCGAGCAGGCCGCATTCCAGTCCGGCGTGGATCACTTGCAATCCGGCAGGTTCGCCAAATTGTGCGGTGTAAACTTGCTGGCACAGTGCGTATAAAGGTGATGCCGGGTTCGGCGTCCAGCCCGGGTAGGCGCCGTCTTTCCAGGCGTGCAGAGTGTAACCGGCAGCAAAGGAAACAAGCTTGTCGGCCAGCGCATCGGCACGCGTATCATGCAGCGAGCGCACCTTGAAGGTGGCTTTGAACGCACCGTTCTCCAGCACGAGGACGCCGAGATTACTTGAGGTGTCTGTCACGCCGGGGAAATCATCGCTGATTCGCGAGACACCATTCACGGCGATATCGAGGAAAGCGAGCAAATGGCCGCGTTCTGCATTGGAGATGGCTACATAAGAGTCCGTTCGTGGTGAGCTTGTCGAACCATTCCCCATTACATGAGTAAGAGGTTGAACAGTGAATGCAACATTGGTATCGATTTGTGCAAATCGCGCCTGCCATGCCTGATGCCGATGCTGTACCCACTCGTCAATTCCCGCAGCTGCGGCAACAGGCAGCGCGCATACGGCGTAGGCTTCACGCGGGATCGCATTGCGCGCCGTGCCACCCTTCATCTCGATCAGGCGTATATCGGTATGCACGGACAGATCGCGCAATGCCTCGGCCAGCAGTTTGATCGCATTGCCCCGTCCGAGATGAATGTCGATGCCGGAGTGGCCGCCGCGCAGCCCGGAGACATCGAAGCGCAGCAGCACATAGTCCGCATGCACATGCTCCTGCGCGCAATTGTGGCGCACCTCCACATCCACGCCACCCGCGCAGCCCAGATAGAAATGTCCCCACTCCTCGGTATCCAGATTGATCAGCGTCTTGCCTTGCAACGTACCGGATGCCAGACCGCGGGCACCGTCCATGCCGGATTCCTCGTTGACGGTGAGCAGCACCTCCAGCGGCGGATGAAGCAAACCCGGTTCTTCCAGCGCGGCCAGTGCGAGTGCCACGCCGATGCCGTTGTCCGCGCCCAGCGTGGTGTCCTCAGCGATGGCCCAGCCATCGCGTATCACTGTGCGGATCGGGTCGTGCATGAAGTCATGCACAGTTCCGGCATTGGCCTGACACACCATGTCGAGATGGCCTTGCAGGATTACACCGGGCATTGCCCCGCAGCTTGGGCTCGCGGGCTTTTTCAGGATCAGATTACCTGCGCCATCGACGCTGGCAGCGATGCCGCGCGCCTGCGCCCAAGCGATCAAATGCTCGCGCAGGGTGGCCTCATGCAGCGAAGAGCGCGGTATCGCACACAGTGAGGCGAAATGCGACCAGACGGGGGAGGGTTGCAGGGTTTTCAGAGTGTCGAGGTTTGCCATCGTTTATCGCGCCAATCGATTGAGTAATACCGTCTGCAAATCACGCCGACTATCCAGCACTGCCATGATCAGGACTTGCCGATTTTCAACCCGGTAAACGATGCGCCAAGGCGCGCTGATCAGCTCCCTGTATTGGGAGACGCCGGTATGCAACAGCTCCGGCACGACGCGACCGCGATTAGGCAAGGTAACCAAGAGTGCGGCCTTGGTTTCCAGCTTGTGCAAGATTGCCAGCGCATCATCGACACTGTCCTGAGCGATGTAATCGATTATCTCGGTCAAATCCTGCTGTGCCGTGTGTGTCCACAACACCTTGTAGGACCTGGTTTCAGTCATGCTGTTTTTTCTGCTTCAACAGAGACGCGCGCAGGGAATCAAACACCTTCCCCTGTGCGGTGAGGCGGTTCTTTTGTGCATCGGCCTCGCCCTGAACCATCAGCTTCAACATCAAAAAGGCATCCTGTTGGGAGCGGTAGGTTGCATAGTCCTGCACTACTGCACTCGCCGAACCGTTCTGCGTCAGGATAATGTTCGCCCCGCCGCGTGTCTCCTGCAACAAACGGCTCGCGGAAGTTTTGAAATCGGTCAGGCTAATGATTTGCTCTTGCATGACAGGTCACCGAATAAAGATCGAATACGATCATTCTAGCAGGAGGGGCAAGATAGGCAAGCGAATCATTTGTCACAACGGAAACTATTGCTATGCCGGCTCCAATGCGGTGCCGTTCAAATCTCACTTAACCGTTCGTGGTGAGCTTGTCGAACCACCAGCCACGCACCCAAAGTCTCCGGTTCCTCAGGGTTTCCCGAACAAATCGTCGAGCGGATTTTTGCCTGCGGGGGCGCTGCCGGAAACGCGCGTAGCGGTGAACTCCTCCTCGATATTGTCGCGATAGAAGCTCCATGCCGCGCCCGAGCTGCTGAGACGGTGCCAGATATCCTCGCCCACGCCGCTGTAATGCAACGTGCTGCCGTTGTCGAGCCGGACTTGCAGCAGCCGGGCGCGCGCATCGTAGCCAATGGCGCGCAACTTGCCCGAATTGATCTTCTTCATTTCCATGGTGGTGTCCGGAACTATAAGAAATAAATCTGTCCGTGAGCCTGTCGAACCATATAGTTCTTCGACAAGCTCAAGCGAACGGTGCGCTATTCTGGCTTGCCCGCCTTGGCAAGAGTTGCGGAAGATTTGCGCGTAACGAATGGCGTTCCGGTTTGTTCGGCCAGTTGGCGAGCCTTTTCCGCCGCACGCAACAAGGCTTGCGGGGCATTTTTCAGACTGGAGTTCTTCAGGTGCGAAACAGGTGCTTTCATTTATTCTGCCCTTCCTCAATCAGAACAGCGGGTATGCCGGAATTATCGTACAGTTGCCAACTATCCACCAGCACCTTGTAGCGTTCGAAATTAGCGATTCCGTGCGCGAAGCAGCGACGGATAACATCCTCTGGAACATTATGTCCGCCTTGTTTGACGCGCATCGCTACACGCTCTATCGCCATTTTCACATCCGGCAGCGACAGTAAAGCCAGCTCCACCGAATAACCGGACGAACGCCAGACCGCGATCATCCGTGCAAATTCTGTAGGGTGTCAATAAGCGAAGCGCATTGCACCGGGTGTTTTGGTGTTCACATGCGGCGCAATGTCCGTTGGTTATTGCGCCCGCGAGCTACGCGTAGCTGGTGGCGTGTTGATTATTTACTCAGTAGGAGCAACTTTTAATGAAAGGAAGGAACATGAACGATTTCTGGGATGAACAGTTGCCCGGCGAATATCGGTATCGGGTCGTCACTCCGGTTGCTTTTGAACGCCACACGGAACCATCGGCCAGAGCAGTCAGGATCATAGGATTCGATTCCAGCGGGGCCAAATGTTTTGAATGCCATTCATTCGTATTGCAGGAAGAGTGTTTCGACATAGACGAATTCCCTATCCTGTTTGATGTATATTACGAGCGTGTTTTCTCGTGGCGGCTGCGCCATGGACAATGGATAAAGCTCAAAAGCTTTTCCGACAGGCTCGACCGTTGTAACAGTCATTTGAAAACGATGCCTATAGAATTTACGGAGACCGTATGAAAATTCTTTTCTGCATAGTATTTGGCATGATCAGTTTCCTTCCCGCTTATGCCGATGAGTTCACCAATCACCAGCAGCACATGAGCGTAATTGGCAACGACAGTCGCCAACTATTGAACTACCCGCCCGATGTCAGGGTTTATGCGCTGGCAAATATGCGCAAACATTTGCAGGCACTGGCCGAAATCATGGATGCGTTTGCCAACGCAAAATATGATTTAGCCGCCGGGATCGCAGACTCGCGTCTGGGGATGGACTCGTCCGGTGCGGCCGGGTGTAGAGTTGATAGTATGAAAATGGATATGAAGACGATGCCGATGTCGGAAACTTCCCATCTCGATCACCAAATGTCGCTGCTGATGCCTGAAGGCATGCGAGAACTTGGACAAAACATGCACAGGTCCGCCAATGAGTTTGCTGTCAAAGCCCGCGAGGCGGACAAGGACAGCAGGAACGTCGCGGCCGCTGCGATTGCGCTCGCCAGAATTGCGCAGCAATGCGTCGCATGCCATGAGAGCTACCGGATGCAATAGCCAGGGTAGCCCGCCTAACAGAAGTTAGGCTGCCACTCCCAGAATTACCGACGAGGCTTTAAATACTGCACTGGCGTCGGTGCCTTCCTTGAGGCCAAGTTCGGTAACCGCATCGTGGGTGATGGTGGCATACACCGTTGAACCGCTGGGTAACGCAATGGCAACTTCGGAACTTATCGGACCGTTGCTCAGCTTGCTCACTTTCCCTGCCAGAATATTTCGGGTGCTGAGCGTAATGCCGCTACCGTCTGTCATTACCAGAACTGAGGATGCTTTAATCAGAACGGTTACAGCCTTGCCGGTAGCCAGCCCAAGTTTTTGTACACTGCCATTGGTAACGATGGCAACAATCTTGTCGTCGCCGCCCAGTGTTACGTCGACTTCACTATTCACACTACCGGGTTTGACTTCTGTGATTTTGCCCTGAAATACATTACGCGCGCTGATTTTCATGATGCTATCCTTATAATGAGGCTTTATAAAAAATATGCCGAGGTTACCGACATTTGCAAGATATTCCCTTGCGTCATGGAAAGTCAACCACAACGGTCTTACACCACAACGGCCTTATTTCTGAAATTCAGTCCAGTGACAATCTTAGCGGAATCATCCCGGTCATTCCAAACCCGTGCCGCCGATAGAAACGAATTGCCGGATCATTGGAGCGGTCGGTGAGCAGAGTAATGCGCAGGCATCCTTCGTGCCGCGCAAGTTCAAGCGCGGCTTGCAGGAGTTTGCTGCCAAAACCGTCGCCGCGCCGCGCGGGATGGACAATCATATCTTCCAGTATGGCAACCTTGCCACCGCAGGCGGTGCTGATGGTAAACAACAGGTTGACCATGCCGATGATGTCGCCGCCTTCGCGCAGCACCAGGATGCGCCCTGTTTCAGGGTGCTCGATGATCCCGCACAGCGCGGCGGATTGTTTTTCCGCGTCCGGCCTGAAATCTGCCTCCTGCGTGAACAGGACGGCAAGCAGGGCGCAAAGCCGGGGAATGTCTTCGTGGGTGGCAGGACAGATTGGGTGCATTATCTGATATTCCTTATTGGTATAACAATTTCCGGTACCTGCCGGAGCGGAAACCGGCTGGTTAAATATCCCGCGCGGGCGGACTATTATGTCGTTTTTTTCGATTGTGGACAGATTATCAAAATCGGGATATATGGGGTTATAATTCCAAAGTCACCCGCTTGAATATGCGGAATATTACTGCCTGACCCGACCGACTTTACCCGGATGTCCATTAACCAACTGTTGCTCGTCATGTTAATCGAAGGTTTCATGATGCTTGAAGCCGTTCCGGGGAAACCGGAAAAACCTGAATCTGCGGAATAGGGAAAATACCATGAAGGTTGTGATTATTGATGACGCGCAAATTAACCTGACGCTGCTCCAGCATCTGGTGCGCAAGTTGCCGGATTGCGAATCGATCTGCTTCACCGATCCAGTGACTGCACTGGACTGGTGCCTGAACAATGAACCTGACCTGGTGGTGGTGGATTACATGATGCCGGAGTTGAGCGGTACGGAACTGACGCAGAAGTTCCGCGCGCGCTATCCGGATATACCCGTGCTGATGGTGACGGCAGACCATAAACCGGAGACGCGTTACGAAGCACTGGAAATCGGTGTAACCGACTTTCTGAACAAGCCGGTTGACAAGATTGAATTCGTCGCGCGGGCGAAGATCATGCTGGCGTTGCGCCGCAGCCACAAGTACCTGGAAGAAGAAGTGCGCAAAAAGACGCAACAGATTGTTGAGCAGGAGCGCGAGACCATCTTCTGCCTGGCCAGGGCAGCGGAATACCGCGACCCGGAAACCGGTGCACATATTGAACGCATGGCGCATTATTCAAAGCACATCGCGCGCAACCTCGGGTTGTCGGTCGAGCAGCAGGAATTATTGCTGCAGGCCGCACCGATGCATGATATCGGCAAGGTCGGCACACGCGATATTATTCTGCTCAAACCGGGCAAGCTCACCGAAGAAGAGTTCACTATCATGAAGGAACACGCGGAAATCGGTTATGAGGTGTTGAGCACCAGCAGTTCGTACTTGATGCGCGTGGCGGCAGAAATTGCCCGCACCCACCACGAAAAGTTTGACGGCAACGGTTATCCGCGCGGCCTGAAGGGCGAAGAAATCCCGTTATTCGGACGCATCGTGGCGGTGGCCGATGTGTTTGACGCGCTGACTTCGGAACGTCCTTACAAGAAAGCGTGGAGCGTAGAGGACGCCTCTAAATTATTGCATGAAGGTGCAGGCAAACATTTTGATCCGGCATGTGTGACCGCCTTCTTTATTGATTTTGACGAAGTGTTGGCGATCAAGAACCGGTTCCTGGATGACGACATTCAACACGGGGATCGCCCTCTTGATTGAATCTCCGTATTTGCTGCCGGCAATAGTGTTGCTTGCGGCAACGATGCTTGGCTATGCGTCATGGGGCATGGCCAGGCTTACCCGGGCACGCAATACCCTGCGTACCTCGTTGCTGGAGCTGGAGTTTCAGAAATTCGCGCTGGATCAGCATTCCATCGTCAGTATCTCCGACAGCAGCGGCAAAATTATTTATGCCAACGACAAGTTTTGCGAGATCAGCCAATATTCCCGGGAACAACTGTTGGGGCAGGATCATCGCGTCCTGAAATCAGGATACCACCCGAGTGAATTTTTCAGGGAGATGTGGCAGACCATAAGCCACGGCCAAGTGTGGCAAGGAGAAATCAGGAACCGCCGCAAGGACGGGACTTTTTACTGGGTGGATTCGACCATCGTGCCGTTCATGGATGAAAACGGCAAACCGCTGCGTTTTGTCTCCATTCGAACCGACATTACCGCGCGCAAAGAAATGGACGAGCAGTTGGAAATCCAGCGCGCGTTCTATGAACGCATCAGTGAAACGCTGGGCGAGGGGTTGTACGTGCAGAATGCCGCCGGATATTGCGTGTACATGAACTCCGAGGCAGAGCGTCTGTTGGGGTGGCCGCGATCCGAATTCATCGGTATGCATGTGCATGACACCATCCACCGGCAGAGCGCCAACGGAAATCCCATATCTGCCGGGGATTGCCCGATCCTGCTGGCGGTGAACGATAAAGGAAGCACGCATTGCGATGATCAGGTTTTTATGCGGAAGGATGGCTCGGTATTCCCGGTTGCGCTGGTATCCAAAGCATCCTATACAGAGCAGGGACGGGTAGAAACGCAGGTTGTTGCATTCCAGGACATTTCGGGGCGCAGGCAGGCGGAAGAGGCGTTGCACAAATCGGAGACCAGGCTGCGAACTTTGTTCGACTCCACCAGCGATGCAGTGATGCTGCTGGACGATAACGGTTTCTTCGATTGCAACAAGGCGACTTTAAAAATGTTTGGCTGCAATTCGCGGGAAGAATTCTATTCCAAACATCTCATTGATATTTCGCCGGACAAGCAGCCCGGCGGAGTGGATCAACCCGGGGGAATTGATTCGGTGATGCTTGCCAATATGCATGTGGGCATTGCGAAGCAAGGCGGGAGCCACAATTTCGAGTGGGTGCTTAAACGCGCTGATGACGGCAAGACTTTTGATGCCGAGGTTTTGCTCAATGCCATGGAGCTGGATGGCAGGACTATCCTGCAAGCCACCGTGCGCGATATTACCGAGCGCAAACAGGCGGAGAATTTATTGTGGCAGGCCAAGGCGGCGGCAGAACAGGCGCTCAGCGTGAAAAGCGACTTTCTCGCCAACATGAGCCACGAAATCCGCACCCCGATGAACGGGATCATCGGCATGACCGAATTGGCGCTGGATACCGAGCTGACACACGAGCAGAGAGAATATTTGTCGCTGGTGAAATCTTCCGCCGACGCACTGTTGCACATCATCAACGACATCCTCGATTTCTCCAAGATCGAATCAGGCAAGCTGGACATCGAGAATATCGAATTCTCGCTGGAGCACATGCTGCGCGATACCATGAAATCAATGGCCTCACGCGCGCACCAGAAGAATCTTGAATTGTTGATGCATGTCGCACCTGACGTCCCGGATCGCTTGCTGGGCGATCCCGGCCGTTTGCGCCAGGTGATCGTCAATCTGGTGGGCAATGCCATCAAGTTTACCGAGAACGGGGAGATTGAAGTTTCGGTGCAAAATATCGGCGGGGCGCCGGAACACCATGCCCTATTGCAGTTCAGCGTGCGCGACACCGGTATCGGAATTCCGCGCGATAAATTCAAGGCCATCTTTGAATCGTTTTCGCAGGCGGACACTTCAACCACCCGCAAGTACGGGGGAACCGGTTTGGGATTGACCATCTCGGCACAATTGGTCGAACTGATGGGCGGCAGGATCGAACTGGACAGCGAGGTGGGAATGGGCAGCACCTTTCGCTTTACGCTGCAAATGAACACGGCATCAACTGACTCATCGGCGCACTACCGGAATACTGCACGAATTGCCGGGATGTCTGTATTGGTGGCGGATAACAATGCCACCAATCGCAAGCTGCTGCATGAGATTCTGCAAAACTGGAAAATGCTGCCAACCGCAGTGGAGAATGGCGATCAGGCGCTGACCGAACTGGAGCGCGCAATGCAGACCGGCAGGCCGTACCAGGTGGTCTTGCTGGACTTGCAGATGCCCGGAATGGATGGCTTCGAGCTTGCGGAAAAGATACGCCAATATCCTGAGCAGGCGCGGGCATTGGTGATTATGCTTACTTCCGAGGGGCAGCGCGGACATGCGGCACGTTGCCGCGAATTGGGGATTGCAAGTTATCTGATGAAACCGGTTTCGCAGTATGAGTTGCTGGACGCGATCATGACCGCGCTGGGCGAGCCGCATCAACAGTCGCCGGCTCTCATTACCCGCCATTCGTTGCGCGAGTCGAGGCGCGAACTCAAGCTGCTGCTGGCCGAGGATAATGTAGTAAACCAGACTTTGGCTACCCGGCTACTGGAAAAACTGGGACACAAGGTGACGCTGGCGAACAACGGTCTTGAGGCTGTGCAACTCTGGGAAGGCGGACAATTCGATGCAATCCTGATGGATGTGGACATGCCGGTGATGAACGGTTATGAGGCAACCGAACAGATACGCGAAAAAGAGCAAACGGGCGGGCATCATGTTCCCATTGTTGCGATGACAGCACACGCTATGCAGGGCGCGCGTGAAGAATGCCTGCGCCACGGCATGGATGGGTATCTGACCAAGCCGATTGATACCGAGGCATTGTGGCGCGAGCTGGATAGCCTGTCCCAGGGGACGGCGGCCGAAGCCGTTCCCGCGCAGCCACAACGCAAACTGGCGGTGGCTGATCTCGACAAGGCGTTGAAAACGATGGATGATAACCGCGAATTGTTCGACGAGATCGTGCGCCTGTTTCTGGAAGATGCTCCGCCCCATATGCAGACCATCAAGGATGGAATGGCGCGAGGGGATGCCAAAGCGGTGCGCCACAGCGCGCATACCCTGAAAGGCATGTCGGGCATTTTTGCAGCCGAACGAACCATGCAGGCAGCAGAACGGGTCGAAAAAATTGCCGGCCAGGACGGTTGCGGCGAGGCAGTGGCCGATCTGGAAATCGCTTTGGATGAATTGCTGGCAGCCATCAGGACAATGCCGGGCGAGGCAGTATTTTTGGAATTTTAACGTGTTATAAATCGGGAGGGGATAATTATGCAAATCGGGCAAATTGGTTGGACAGGCAAGTCGGGTTGGGATCAGGCACCGGGTTTTTCCGCAGTCGCCGATCTGGTGTTGGTTTTTGCCGACGATGTTTTTTTTCAGACAGGGGATTGCTATACGCAGTTGCGCGGCATGTTTCCACAAGCGATTATCGCCGGCTGTTCGTCCTCCGGCAGCGTGAAGGGCGTGGAGATCAGCGACGGCAACGTGGTGGCCACCATCGTCAAGCTGGAGCATTCCAGAGTGCGCCTTGCGACAATTGATATTGAACCGGGCAAGAACTCCCGTGATCTGGGAAGAAGCCTGATGGCCGAGCTGGGCGCCCCTGATTTGCGCCATGTATTCGTGCTCTCCGATGGACTGCAGGTGAACGGCAGCGAACTGGCACAGGGATTGAATCAGGCGGGTATCCCGGTAACCGGCGGGCTGGCAGGGGACGGCACGCGTTTTGAAAAGACCTGGGTAATGGCAAATGCGCCTGCCACAGCGGGGCGCCTTGCCGCTTTGGGTTTTTATGGTGAAGTTACAATCAAAAGCGGGTGCCTCGCGGGGTGGGACGAGTTCGGCGCCGAGCGGGTTGTCACCAAGTCGGTCGGAAATGTTGTTTATGAGATCGATGGCGAACCGGCTCTTGAGCTGTACAAGAAATATCTGGGCGAACAGGCCGGGGAATTGCCGGCCAGCGGGTTGCGGTTTCCTTTGAGCATCCAGGCCAATAAAGCAGAGAAAGCAGTGATCCGTACCCTGCTGGCTGTGGATGAAGCGGCGCACAGCCTGACTTTTGCGGGCGATGTACCGCAAGGCCACTTGTGCAAACTGATGCGCACCAATCTGGACAGCCTGATTGACAGCGCCGGATTGGCGGCTGAAGCGGCGCAGCCATCCAGCAAAGGCGCAACCGGTTTGTGCCTGGTGGTGAGTTGCGTCGGGAGACGTCTGGTGATGGGGCAATTAACCGAGGAAGAACTGGAAATCGTGCAGGAAAATCTTGGTGACGCGACCGCTATTACCGGGTTTTATTCATATGGGGAGCTGGCTCCTTTCAGCGACATCGTTCAGTGCCAGTTGCACAACCAGACAATGACACTAACTACTATTTACGAGTAGATTAATTCATGCACCGTCTTCTCGAACGACAACTGCGGCGCCATTTCGGCAAGGACTTCCAGTCCGATGCGGAGTTGAAGTCGTTCCTTGAAATCGTTGATAACTATTACAACGAGGTGGACAGGGAGCAGCGGTTGTTGCAAAACGCCTTGTTGATCAACACCGCGGAACTGAACGCGGTGAATGAGCGCATGCGTGTACAGAATGCCGAGATGACGCGCACCTTGCTGAATACATTGAGCGATGGTGTGTACGCTACCGACCTGGAAGGCCGGCTCACCTTCATGAATGCTGCGGCCGAGAAGATGCTGGGCTGGCAGGAGCATGAATTGATGGGGCAATCCATGCATCAGAAGATGCAACACCACTTTCCGGACGGGTCATCATTTCCCGCCGAGAATTGTCCGCAATTCAAAGTGATCCGGAATGGCGAACCGATTGACGGCAGTGACCATTTTGTCGCACGCGACGATAGTTTCATTCCGGTTGATTACCGCTCCCGCCCGATCATACTGGAGGGTACTCTGGTTGGCGCCCTGGTATCGTTTCAGGACATCACCGAGCGAAAGAAGAACGAGCGGGCCATGCGCTTGACGCAAGAGAGGCTTAATCTTTCTTTGGAAGGGTCCAATCTGGCCTTGTGGGACTGGGACATTATCGATGATCAGATTTACCTGAGCGACCGCTGGTCGTTGATGATGGGCGGGCAGCGTGAGGAAACGTTGCTGAGCAATGAGCAATTATTCAATTTGATGCATCCGCAAGACCAGCCGTCTGTCAAAGCCAATCTTGGATCGGTGCTGAAGGGGGAAACCGAGTTCTATTCGATGGAGTTTCGCATCAAGCGCAACAATGGGGACTGGGCCTGGGTGCATACCCACGGCAAGGTGGTAGAACGGGATGCAACCGGTCGCGCGATACGGATGACCGGCACCAATGCAGACATTACCGAACGCAAACAGGCCGAAGAGTCGTTGCACAAGTCCGAGACCAGGCTGCGCACGTTGTACGATTCGACCAGCGATGCGCTGATGTTGCTCGACGAAAATGGATACTTCGATTGCAACAAGGCAACATTGCAGATGTTCGGATGCTCTTCCCAGGAAGAGTTTTATTCAAAACACCCTGCCGATTTTTCACCCGATAAGCAACCCGACGGAATGGATTCAGTGATGCTCTCCAGCCAGAAAATTTTCATGGCAATGGAAAATGGCAGCGTCCGGTTCGAGTGGGTACACAAGCGCGCGGACAACGGCAGGATTTTTGATGCCGAGGTTCTGCTTAATGGCATGAAACTGGACGGCAAGACGGTTTTGCAAGCTACGGTGCGGGATATCACCGAACGAAAACGGGCCGAAGTGGAGTTGCTGCAAGCCAAGGAAGCAGCCGAACAGGCCGCCAGGGTAAAGAGCGATTTTCTCGCCAACATGAGCCACGAAATCCGCACCCCGATGAACGGGATCATCGGCATGACCGAATTGGCCCTCGATACCGAGCTCACGCCGGAGCAGAGAGAATATCTGTCGCTGGTCAAATCCTCCTCCGATTCCCTGCTGCACATCGTCAATGACATCCTGGATTTTTCCAAGATCGAATCGGGCAAGCTGCACATCGAGAATATCGAATTCTCGCTGGAACACACCTTGCGCGACACGATGAAATCACTGGCCGTGCGCGCGCACCAGAAAAATCTGGAGTTGTTGCTGCATGTTGCTCCGGACGTTCCCGATCGTTTGCTGGGCGACCCCGGACGTGTACGTCAGGTGATCGTGAATCTGGTCGGCAATGCCATCAAATTCACCGAGGCCGGAGAGATTGAGGTGTCGGTGCATTGTATCGAGGGAGCGCCGGAAGACCATGCCAGGATGCAATTCAGCGTGCGCGACACCGGCATCGGCATTCCGCGTGATAAATTCAATACCATTTTTGAATCATTCTCGCAGGCGGACACCTCCACCACGCGAAAATACGGGGGAACCGGCCTCGGGTTGACCATCTCGGCGCAACTGGTCAAGTTGATGGGAGGGCATATCGAAGTGGATAGCCAGGTGGGCAAGGGCAGTACCTTCCAGTTTACACTGCCGATGAGAATCATCTCGTTTAATCCATTGGCGAACTACCAGCGCACGGGACGCATTGCCGGGATGTCCGTATTGGTGGCGGACGACAACGCCACCAATCGCAGGTTGCTGCAAGAGATGCTGCAAAACTGGAAAATGTCTCCGACCCTGGTGGAGAATGGCGCTCAGGCGCTGGCTGAACTGGAACGCGCGGCGAAAGGCGGCCATCCTTATCAGGTGGCGTTGCTGGACTTGCAAATGCCCGGCATGGATGGCTTCGAACTGGCGGAACAGATACGCAAACATCCCGATCATGTCGGCGCCACAGTGATGATGCTCACTTCCCAGGGACAACGGGGAGATGCGCTGCGCTGCCGCGAACTGGGCATCGCAAGTTATTTGACAAAACCGATCTCGCAGTCTGAACTACTGGACTCGATCATGACAGCAATAGGTGAACCAATGCAACCCGACACTGCTCCCATTACCCGGCATTCACTGCGCGAAACACGACGCAAGCTCAATCTGCTGCTGGCTGAAGACAACAAGGTTAACCAGACGCTGGCCATCAGGCTGCTGGAAAAATTGGGGCACCGGGTCACGCTGGCGACCAACGGCATCGAAGCCGTTCAGCACTGGCAGAACGGGCAGTTCGATGCGATCCTGATGGATGTGGACATGCCCGAGATGAACGGCTATGAAGCCACTGCACGTATCCGGGAACTGGAACTGGATACCGGGAGGCATATTCCCATTGTGGCGATGACTGCCCATGCCATGCAGGGCGCCCACGAGGAATGTCTGCGCCATGGCATGGATGGATACCTGACCAAGCCGATTGATACCGAAGTGTTGTGGCACGAGCTGGATAAACTGGCTCAGGGTCCGGCGGCTGGCGCAGTGCAAGAACAGACCAAACCGGCACTCCCCGTGGTGGACTTCGATCAGGCGCTGCAAACGATGGATGGCAACCGCGAATTGTTCGACGAGATCGTGCGCCTGTTTCTGGAAGATGCACCGCCTCATCTGCAGCATGTCAAAGACGGTCTGGCGCAAGGCGACGCAAAAGTGGTGCGGCATAGCGCGCACACATTAAAAGGCATGGTCAGCATCTTTGCCGCTGAACGAACCCGGCAAGCGGCAGAGCGGGTTGAAAAAATTGCCGGCCAGGGCAGTTGCGAGGGGTGCGGGGATGCGGTGGCCGAACTGGAAATTGCGCTGGCTGAATTGCTGGCGGCTATCAACAGCTATTGCGGATGACTTGCTTCGGCCCGGGCAATTAGACCAAAATTCGTCATTCCCGTGCAGTCGGGAATGATCGAATGGAGTAATTCGGGTTTGAAAAGCCCTGCATGTTAAAGTACGATTTTGGTGTTTTAGTGCTTGCCCTGACCGGGATGATCTGATGAGATTCGTATCGTATTTGTTGCTGACTGTAGCCTATGTAATCAGCGGCAAACTGGGGTTAATGCTGGCGCTCCCGCCCGGCTATTCGTCCCCGATATTTCCGCCCGCAGGAATCGCAGTCGCGGCGGTATTGATAGGCGGCAGAAAAACGCTGCCGTGGATATTTCTCGGCTCATGGTTGCTTAATGTCTGGGTAGGCCATTCAGCCAGCCAGCAAATCAGCACTACCGGTTTAACGGTAGCGACCATCATAGCCATTGCTTCAATGTTGCAAGCTGCCATTGGGGGATGGGGGTTGCGGCGGATGATCGGCTACCCTGTTGCCCTCGACGATGGCGGTGAAGTCTTGCGTTTCCTGCTGCTGGCACCGCTTATTTGCCTGACCAGCGCAAGCCTTTCCGTAAGCGGCCTCCTGGCTTTCGGTATGATTGCCCCGGCCGA
>Ga0364881_10006_pt2 | contig 59491 bp, 48 predicted proteins | sample ExccelJu500001D4_5_FD_206923 | JGI IMG/M metagenome (GOLD analysis project Ga0364881, IMG submission 206923) | Enriched cells from Trout Bog Lake Hypolimnion, Wisconsin, USA - BchlTB.July30.5000.01.D4 | ecosystem: Environmental > Aquatic > Freshwater > Lake > Hypolimnion/Profundal zone | place...
GAATAACCTGCCGCAGATTCCCACACCCGTGCGGATTGAAAATGAAACTTCTCATACGTGAGGTTATCTATCTCCAGCACTTCACGGATTTTTTCCCCGCTGTTGCCATCCACAAGCAGTTGCAATCCTTTTTTTACAAAGGGATCCCGGTTTACCGCAACCTGGGGTTCCAGTGCCAATATCCCTTCTTTGCGTGCCTTGCTGCTCCAAGTGGTAATCTGGGACACCAATTTCTGCGGGGATAGCTTCGGCGTAATGAATGCCCAGCTTGCCATCTTGATTCCGGATGCAAAAACCTTGTACGAGCTTTGCAGCATCACCGCCCCCAGTGTGCCTCCGCACACAATGAGGAAAGCCGCCCCCTGAAGAAGAATGCCGGCAGAACCGCCTTCAAGCAACTGCCCGCCCAAGATACCTCCAAGGGCAACCAGCAAACCGGCAATACTGATTTTATCCATCAATGCCCTCTCAGCATACTGCGCAGGCGAGCCACGGCTTGGCTATGCAGTTGGCAAACACGCGATTCGCTTACTTCCAGCACTTCTCCGATTTCGCGCAAATTCATTTCCTGCTCGTAATGCATGCCCATCAACAAGCGCTCGCGTTCCGGCAAATTTTCGATCGCCTTGATGAGTGCCTCGCGGAAATGTTCATCCTGCAACAATGCAAGCGGGTCGGCATCACTGTCAAAATCATAGCGGTCGAAAAAATCCTCATTGCCCTCGGTATGAAAATCCTCGTAATACACCAGTTGCGCGCCACGCGATTCGAATAACATCTGTTGATATTCAGTCAGCGGTATCCCCAATTCCTGCGCCACTTCGCTCTCGCTCGGGGATTTGCCAAGGTGCTGCTGCAACTTGCTCATCGCCGCCTCAATACGGCGCATGTCACGGCGCAAACTGCGCGGCATCCAATCGGCCTGGCGCAGTTCATCCAGCATGGAGCCGCGAATACGCTGTGCAGCGAAAGTCTCAAATTGCGCACCGCGCAATTCGTCATATCGCGCGGCCGCATCCAGCAGCCCTATCATGCCGGCCTGAATGATGTCCTCCACCGCCACACTGCTGGGCAACCTCAGCATCAAGTGGTGTGCGATGCGCTTGACCAGCGGCGCATATTCCTTAATGCACTCTTCCTTGTCGCTTAATCCGCTCGCGGTGTACATGATATTCATTTAATTTACATACGCCATATTCGGCGAACAAGCCTGCCGTATCAATCGTTGCACCATATCGGACAGGCTCCCGGCCTCCTCGTTCCCTGCGGCCGGCAGCAACATCAAGTTGCGCGCCAGCTCGCAAAATGCGCCAGCTGCCGGCGCGGCGGGGAATGCATCAACCACCGGACGGTATAATTGTGTCGCACGTTTGAACTTTTCATCAAGCGGAATATAACCCAAATATTCTACTCGCACACGCAAATGACGATGCGCAGCGCGTGCCACGTTGCAGAACACAACCTGTGCCTCCTGCTCATCCTTTGCTTTATTCACCACAATCCCGAATCTCTGCAGTCCATCGTGCGCCGCCATCCGTTTTATCAGGGCATAACCTTCGGTGATGGCAGAAGCACCCGGATTCAATACCACCAGCAACGGTTGCCCGGGAGCTAAACCGGCTGAAATATAGCGTTCCCCTGTTGCCGTGGCGTCAACCAGTACCACGTCAATACCGGTCGATGCTTCAGCGAGACATTCCAGTAAATGTCGGCGCTCCTGAAAAGTGAGTTGCGGCAAGGCCTTTATGGCACGGGCCACCGGCAGCACGCGCGCGCCTTGTTGCGCATGCAGGATGATTTCGGGCAATAATTTGTCGCGCCGCACGACATTCAATAAATCATAACGCGGCTTGAGTGCCAGCATGTTTCCCACATTGTCACATGACAAACTTTCGTCCAGCACCAGCACGTCCTTGCCAGTCTGTGCGAGTGCGGCAGCCAAGTTCACCACCAGGCTGGTCGCACCCAAACCGGCGCGGGCACCCGCTACAGTCACCACGCGTGCGGAAGCCCGCACCAGCAGTCGGCGCAACCCTTCGGCCTGATCAGTTATGTGTTCAGGCAGCATATGATTCACGTGCTCCTGATACAGCGCCCAGCCCCGCCATCAAGGCAGGAAACTCAAGTTCCCGCAAGGTGAAAGGTGCAGCTTTGGCAACCGGCTTGAATGTACGATGCAACAGATATTCCAGGTTAACTTCGTGCAGATCCTCCGGCACGCGTTGCCCGCTGGTGATGTAATGCAACGCCAGTTTATGGCGCACTGCCACATCAAGCACTGTACCCAGGCTTCCCGCTTCGTCCAGTTTGGTGGGGATGCAACCTATCACTCCGGCGCCATGGTACTTATGCACCACATCCTCCAGAGTGTCACCGCCACTCGTGGCGTTGAGCAACAACAGGCGTTGCGCGCCGGCAGCATTGAACATCTCGGTTTGCTCAGCCACCCGGCTGTCGCGTTGCCCCAAACCCATGGTATCTATCAGCACCAGATGCTTGCGTTTCAGTGCCGACAGAGTCAGGCGCAAATCTTCGGTGTCGCGCACTGCATGCACTTCCACGCCCAGTATCTTGCCGTAAATGCGCAACTGTTCATGCGCGCCGACACGATAACTATCGGTAGTAAGCAATGCAACCTTGTCGGCTCCGTAGCGCACCACCGCACGGGCTGCCAGCTTGGCCGTAGTGGTGGTCTTGCCGACGCCGGTCGGACCGATCAACGCAACCACACCGCCCCGCACCACCACATCTTCGTCTTGTGTGGCAACGCGCAAATTATTTCCAAGCACCTGGCGAATCCAGGAAATATCGGCCTCTGCCGGCATTTTTTCGAGTAACTGGCGCGACAGCGCCGGGCTGAATCCGGCGTTCAACAAGTTGCGCAACATCTGCGCGCGTTGCGGGTCGCGATGCTGCATGTCCGACCACGACAAACATGCGATCTGCTCCTGCATCATATTGCGCATGGATTTGATTTCGCTAAGGATACCTTGCTGTTCCGATATTATTGGTGCGGATGTTATCTCGGGAGCACGCGCTACTATGGGTTCGGCTACAGCGGGGTTTTCCGGCGCTGATGCGCGCTGAATCAAAGGCGACTCGAAAACCGGTACTAATGGCGCCTTTTTGGGATCCGTCAACCTTGCAAGATCGGCGCTCGCCAAGGCCGTAATTTCGACTCCCTCTTCCACCTTGCGGTTGGACAAAATGACGGCGTCCGCCCCCAATTCGTTGCGTACCAAAAGCAGCGCATCACGTGATGTGGCTGCAATAAATTTCTTTGCGTTCATGCTTCCCCCTGCCTTTGAAGTCATCCGGCAACCTGCCGGGACTTGGTCTATCGGTTGTTGGCATTATCAACATTTGCCATCAACCCGGTCTGGCAATTAAAGGGGGATTTATCACGCTATTCCAGCGCATCGGGAAATTCGCAAGCGTTTAATAATACTTGTCCTCCCTGCCGATTTCGTCATGCAGCAAAGAAGCACTCTTGACCTTCAATCCCAGCGAACGGGCAACCTGCTCGTTTACCATCACTTCAAACTCATGCGGGTACTGGCTGGCTGGCAAGACATGTGAATCACCGAATTGGCGAATTAACGCTGCGGTCTGTGCGGCAATTTGTGATGGTGTACTGAACACCGCGCACAGCGCCCCGGCTTTGACGTAACCCGGAGAAAATCCAACCAGGGGAACGCCGCTGCGGTAAGTCGCCAGCAGGATATTGCGTATGGTCGAATCGTTATAGACCGCAGCATCCGGTACCGCAAACAACACCTCGCTGCTGCCCAGAATATCTTGCAGCGTATCAGACAAGTTGCGCTTTGGATCAACTGCCTGCTCATGCAAGGTCAAGCCCTGTTCGTTCAGTTCCTGGCGTATCCGGGCAAGTTCCGTTGGCGGGGTTGAATACAGTAGTCCGACGTTACGTTTATCGGGAAAAATGGCGGCAATCAGACGGACTTGGCGGTGCACCGGCTGATCCAGATATATGGCTGAGAAAGCATTTGAACCGGCACGACGGGGAAAGTCGCGCAACAGTTTGTTATGGCTCGCTTTGGTTATAAACACATTGAGCACGAATGACGCTTCACTGGCTGCAACCGCACTTGCGGCTTTCATACCGACTCCGATAACCAGTCCTGAAGAGGGGACCGGCATAGTACTATCTATCACCCGATGAGGGATATTTTTGCCGGAAAGAAGTGTGTCCAATGCATTGTTGAACTCTGCATAGGAGCCAACTTGCTCGCTCAGAACAATGGTTACATCGGATTGTTTGGAATCAACCGGAGTCTGGGCATGGGCAGAACTTGTCACATAAATCAGCAACAAAAAGACCAACCCCCAGTCGCGGCAAGAACGGCGGGGGAAATAATCAAGCACCGGCATAAACATCGCGCTTATCCGGGCAGAGTTTTAAGAGACGCATTGAAAAGTACCTTAACCGCTTTCTTTGCGTTACGGGCTAATAGCCTGCAAACCATTTAATGTTACTCTGCTATACATCATAAAAATATAGACCGAATTGCCTATGCATTTTCAGAACTATCTATATACACAAACCATATACACACATTGACCCTCTTTGATTAAGTGGGTTACTTTTACCCCCCCCCCCCCCGGCCATCAAAATGGTCTGGAAAGTGCCTTGATTGGCGTCTATGCAGGCATCCATACAACCACTAAGACAACATCAATCATGAAATATTTAGGCCTTGCGCTTTTTTTATGTGTCACTGGCCTGAATTTCTTGACCGATGTTGCGCAGGCATCCGAAGAAGATACCTTTCTGGGGCAAATTCATTCTCCGGCGGAGCAAGCCATGGGGCAGGGTCGAAGTGCGATCTGGACGATGCCTCTCGTGGCAACCCAGTACCAACCTTTGCAGCCCACTCCTGCGATGCAAGCCGCCTTGCAGGCGCAAAGTGAAACCCGCTTTCTCGATGCACTGATTCTGCTCGATGAAGCAGCCAAAGGTGTACAGGCCAAAGAGAATACCCAGCCCGAAATGAATTTGCTGCGCGCAAGCTTTTTGCTGCAAGGCAATCAGTCTCAGCAGGCGATAGATATTCTTGCTCCTTTGCTTGCCAACACACAATGTGCTGCGGATGCCTACGCGCTCACCGCCATGGCGTACCTGCAACAGGGAAAAATGCAGAAAGCGCTGGATGCGGCACAACGTGCACAAGATTTTGGAGGCGGTATGTTGCCAAAGCTGGCACTGTCCTATGCTTTGCAAGGCGTGGGGAGATTGGCGGAAGCACACGAAGTGGTGCACGGTTTTAATACTCGGGTACCGCAAACGGCGATCACCCTGGCGCGTGAGGCTGAGCTCGCGCTGAGCCTTGACCAGGTGCAAGCGGCCAAGAAACTCGCGGAACAAGCGCATGAAGCGGATGCCACTCACCCTTACGTCACCGCCGTGAGCGGCCTGGCTTATCTGATCGACGGACACCCTCAGGAAGCCAAGTCCGCTTTTGAAACGGCCTTGCAGCGTGACCCCAAAGATGCCAAGGCCTTATTCGGTTTGGGGTTGGCCGAAATCAAGCTGGGTCACTTTCAGGCCGGGCAGGAAAAATTGCAGGCGGCGGATGAAGCCGATCCCGGCAACGCCCTGATTCTCACTTATCTGGGGCGCTTGCAGCAGAACCTGGGGCAAACCGGGGCGGCAAGTGAAAGCTGGCGCAATGCAGAACAAGCCGACCCCAAAGACCCCACCCCCTGGTTGTATCAGGCACAGGCGGAATTGCAGGCCAACCGTCCTCTGGATGCCCGCGAAAGTTTGCGCGAGGCACAAGCGCGAGTCGGCTATCGCTCGGTTTATCGCGGTGATCGGCTGCTCAAGGAAGACAAGCAAGTATTGCAGGCCAATCTGGCCGAGGTGCAACGTCAACTGGGCTTGGAAGGGATAGCGTTTCACACCTTGTCTGACACGGTCGGCGAACCAAACTCAACCAGCCTGAGAAATCAGGCCGATCTATTGCAAGGACAACGCTTCGCTGAATCGGCACGGCGCAGCCTTCTGTTGCAAAGTCTGTTCAATGAAAAACCGGGCAGCCTGCCCTCGGCACTTGACATTTACGGCGATGGGGCCGGACAGACTGGCGCATCAGTTCCGCAACATGGCGTTGTCGGCGAACTCAATGCCCAGCAGACGAGCTACAACAATTATGATGCGCTGTTCGGTGAACAGGTCAAACTGGCAGCCGACGCCACCACCGCCAGCAAGAATACCAATGGCGGACAAATTCGTGCTGGTGTGGGCAGCGACACGCTGGGGCTGAGTCTCTCGGGGCTGCAATTCAAGACCGACGGATTTGGCTCATACCAAAATCTCGACAACACGGTTGTGCAAGGGGTCGTGCAATGGCGACCAACCCAAACCACGCAGGCGTTCATGTCGTATGAGACTACCAATTCCAAACACGGTGAAATATACGCTCCGGCAGACCCGATGGGTAATGGGATATATAACCAATATGAAGACATTAGCGGCGTCATGCATTTGGGTCTTCGCCACAGTCTGGACGACAACAGCGAGTTGCGCGGCCTGTTTAGTCACCAACAGACCGGCCAAATAGATAATCAGCAATATATGAGCGACTTTCTGCCGCCGTCAAATCCAAACTATACCGGTCCTCCAAACGGTTATGATCGTACACTCATTCAAAGCAGTGCCGCTAACAGCGGGGAGCTGCAATATCAACGCAGCGGCGCAGGCTATACCACGCAATGGGGTGTGAGTGCGGTGCGCACATTAATTTCGCAGCCGATATGGTATTTTCCCTGGACAAACGTCGCACAACAAATCTATGTGGACTGGCAGCAGGCGCTTAATCCCTATTGGCAACTGGAAACAGGATTGGCCTGGGGCAAGAACGATAAGATTATGACTGACATCCTCGGCAACGACAAAAGCACCTACGTGCAACGCTGGCTACCAAAGCTGGGGCTGGTTTACACGCCGGATAGTACGACGCATGTGCGCCTTGCTGCATGGAAAGGGCTGGACGATGCGGCGGTGGGCAACGCTTCGTTATCACCTGTCCATCTGGCAGGCTTCATACTGAGTCGTCCAAGCGATACATACAATTTAGTGCGAGGTGTTGCGCTGGGCGCAGACAAACAACTAGATGCAGCATGGCTTCTGGAAGGGCAGGCGCAGCGGCGCTGGACTGAGAATCCTTTTTCTACTGGTTTTGTACAAGAATATTTCTCTCAGCATATCGACGAGTCCCGCATTGCATTGCATTGGCAGCCGAGCGTTCAAAGCTTGAATGTGACGCTGGCTTATGACGATGAATGCTTTCAGTATGACCCTACAGATATACCGCCGAATTCCGTACAGAGGCAGCATTTGCGCTCGGCGCAATTGGGCTTGAAATGGTTTACCAGCCCGCAATGGACGGCGAATCTAGGCTGGAGCTATAACCTGCTCAACGCCACGCAGCAATCGTCAGATATTAACCTTAATCCCATCCTGTTTGGTGTCTGGCAGCACTTTAACCAGACGGATGCAAGCGTGAGTTGGCGCTTCAATCGAATCGGCTCACTGGATGCGGGTGTGCGTAACGCCACCAACACAGTTATCTTGTACACGGAGACAGACCCGCTCATGCCGCTTTTCAGCCAGGGGCGGTTGACGTATGCAAAGGTGAAACTATCGTGGTGAAGAAACAGGTCAAACGGTAATGTCTTTCAACCAAAAAGGGATTAGAACGTGAAAAAAATGCTTTTATTATTGCTGGCGTTAGTTGTTATTCCTGCCTGGGCAGCAGATGCCTCGCCCGCCCCCTCCAGCGCATCGTCCGTACAGGCGGAGCAGCCTACTCAGAATCATGCGACCAAGAAACACAAGAAAAAGAAGATTGCAAAAAAGGCCGAAGCAAGCACTGACTCCGTTATCCCACTCGCGTGTACCAGACAGACATGCAATGGTACCAATGGGTGCTACCAGGCCAAGTGTGGAACCCCTTGTACGGGTTGCTGACGTCGTTTACCCAGTATGTCCGCGTGGGCAGATGAAGCTTTGTCCACCCTGCCAGGTTTTAGCACCCTGTTATTTCGTTTTCCTATAGATACCAGCAGTCAGTCCCGATTTTTAGAGTTGCTATTACGCATGTCCCCCGACAATAGAAGTGACTCTAACCGCCTTGAAGCCGGGCACCTCGTCATGGGAGATAACCTTGAGTTGCGGCAGTGCACGCTTCAGGAAACGCGCCAGCAGGTCACGGAGTTGTCCGGGCACCAGCAGCACCGTGGGCAAGCCCAATTGTTCCTGGGCCTGCGTCGCATTGCGTGCCTCGCGTAACAGCGTGTCTGCCAGCCCCGGCTCAATGGAGCGATTGTTGCCGCCTGTCTGCATCGCCTGCATCAGGACATATTCCAGATCCTTGTCCATGCCGATGACCTGCAATTCCTGCGCGGCCGGGTAATACTGCTGTACGATGGCCGGGCCCAACGCCATCCGCACAAAGGAGGTCAACTGGTATGGATCCTGGCTTTGTGCGGCATACTCCGCCAATGTTTCCAGAATAGTGCGCATATCGCGGATATGCATACCTTCGTCGAGCAGGTTATGCAGCACCTTCTGCACCGTGGTCAACGGCAGTACCTTCGGTATCAGATCTTCGGTCAGCTTGGGCGCAAGCTTGGCGATATGATCCAGCAATTGCTGCAACTCCTGGCGTCCCAACAGTTCGGCTGCGTGTGTATGGATGAGATGGCTGAGGTGGGTGGCGATCACCGTGCTGGTATCCACCACGGTATAGCCCATGGCTTGCGCATTCTCGCGCGTCGCCGCATCCACCCACACGGCCGGCAATCCGAACGCCGGATCAGTCGTCGGCGCACCGGGCAAGGTGCCGCTGGCATTGCCAGGGTTGATCGCCAGATACATATTCGGGAAAGCTTCACCCGCACCAATTTCCGCTCCATTCAAAGTAATGCGGTAAGCATTCGGACGCAAATCAAGGTTATCGCGGATATGGATAGGAGGCGGAAGGAACCCGATATCCTGGGTGAATTTCTTGCGGATCCCCTTGATGCGGCGCAACAAGTCACCATCTTGCGCCTTGTCCACCAGCGAGATCAGGCGATACCCGACTTCCATACCCAACACATCCACCTGTGCCACGTCTTCCCAACTGGCTTCCGGAGCATCCACTGCGGCCGGGGCAGCTACATTCTCTGCCACCGGCTCAACAGCAGCTTTTTTAGCTTTATGCATGATGAAATAGGTGAGAACAGACAAGGCTCCGGCCAGCAACAGGAAGGCAAAATGCGGCATGCCGGGAATCATCCCCATCATTCCGATAATACCTGCGGTCAGCATCAGCACTTGCGGCTTGTCGAACAACTGCCCCACCAGTTGTTGGCCGATATTCTCTTCGGTGGAGACACGGCTTACCACCAGGCCTGCGGCGGTGGAAATCACCAATGCCGGAATTTGCGCGACCAGGCCGTCACCGATAGCCAGCAAAGTGTAGTTTTGTGCAGCGGCGGCAATATCCATATTGTGTTGCATCACCCCGACGATCAGCCCGCCGACCACGTTAATCAGCATGATCATGATACCGGCCACTGCGTCACCGCGAACAAACTTGCTGGCACCGTCCATGGAACCGTAAAAATCCGCTTCTTGCGCAATATTAGCGCGGCGACGGCGCGCTTCGTCCTCACCGATCAGGCCGGCATTCAGGTCGGCATCAATCGCCATTTGTTTGCCGGGCATCGCATCCAGTGTAAAGCGTGCGCCCACCTCGGCGATCCGCCCTGCACCCTTGGTTATTACCACAAAGTTGATTACCACCAGGATTGCGAAAACAACAATACCGACTGCGTAATTGCCGCCTACCAGAAAATGTCCGAATGACTCGATCACCTTGCCCGCAGCAGCCGAGCCGGTATGGCCTTGCATCAAAACCACGCGGGTGGAGGCCACATTGAGTGACAACCGCAGCAATGTGGTGATCAGCAGCACCGTCGGGAATACCGAGAAATCCAGGGTTTTGGTGGTATTCATGCTCACCAGCAGCACCATGACGGCAAGCGCAATATTGAATGTGAACAAGATATCCAGCAGCATGGGCGGCAGCGGCAGCACCATCATCGCCAGTATCATTACGATCAGCACCGGTCCGGCCAGTGTACGCAAGCCGGAGCGCTTGATTAAATCTTGTATGGTCAATAGCAGGTTCATGATGTTCTTTCTTGTTCTCCCCCGGATTCGGTATCTTGCGATGCCGGATCAAGTTGCGGGGGTACCGGTAAATGGCGCGGTTCATCCGGTCTGGATCCGACGCCTTGCCGGTAATGGCGCAATTGGTAAACGTAAGCCAGCACCTCCGCGACTGCGGTGTATAACGCTTCCGGAATGGTTTGTCCCAACTCCGTATGTTTGTGCAAGGCGCGGGCCAGCGGTGGGGCTTCGAGGATAGGCACATTATTCGCGATTGCAATCTCCTTGATTTTTGCGGCAAGGAAATGCGACCCTTTGGCCACCACGATCGGTGCGCTCATGCCTTTTTCGCTATAGCGCAAAGCCACGGAATAGTGCGTCGGGTTGGTTACCACCACGTCTGCGGTCGGAATTTCCGCCATCATGCGGCGGCGGGCTATTTCACGCTGCATAGTACGGATACGTGCCTTGACCTGCGGGTCGCCCTCGGATTCCTTGGCTTCCTGACGCACTTCTTCCTTGGTCATCTTTAGTTGCTTATTGTGTTCCCACAACTGGAATGGCACATCCACCGCCACGATCAGCAACATACCGCCCATGATCGCCGCGAAAGTCATCCACATCAGGTATCCCAAATGGTGAATCGCTGCCACCGCGGGTTGAGATACCAGCATCAGCACGGCGTCCTTGTTGTGCCAGATTGCCCATGCGCCGACCCCGCCAACGATCACAGACTTGCCGATGGCTTTACCGAGTTCAATCAGGCCATGGGTCGCGAACATGCGGCTTAGGCCGGTGACCGGATTAAGTTTCGAAAAGTTGGGTTGCAGCGGTTTCATGCTGAACAGCCAGCCGTTAAGCAACAAGGGGGAGAGGGCAGCAGTCGCCAGCAACAGCAGCAGCAAAGGCAAGAAGGCCCACAGCGTTTCAACTGAAAGGGAGTACAAGTGCGGCAACAACAGTTCGGGATGAAACGCCAGTTCAGTATCAAGGGTCAGGCCGTCATGGATTAACTTGGTCAGTTGCCCTGTCAGCGAAGAACCCATTATCCACAACCCGGCTCCCCCCGCCATCAGAACCGCAAAGGTAGATAATTCACGCGAACGCGCAACCTGTCCCTCTTCTCGCGCCTGTTCCAGGCGCCTCTGTGAGGGCTGTTCCGTTTTTTCGAGATCGCTATCTTCCGCCATGGCTTACTCCGCGCGGCAGCAACACGTTACTGATAAAACCGCTAACCATTCGAACGGGTGACAATTACATTCACCACCTCGCCGGTTATGACTTTAGCCAGCCGATTGCGGGAGCTGCCGCAACCGCCCCTCTTATGCCCAGGGACCATCCCTAAAGTGAAGGGGCGGTTTCATGGCAATTATCAACTTTCAGGGAAAATTCAATTCGCTGAATAAGGCGGTAATTTGCGGCGTATTACTCTTTCTGAATCAGGCCTGCAAACCCGTCAGCAGAGGAATTGGGAGTTATTGCCCGGCACCCGGCAACGGAATGGAGGCGTGTGATTCCCTGCCGTTGTCAGCGTAATACAACTGGCTGCTCAGGCTTTCCACCAACGCGATGCCGCGCCCGTGACGACGCATACTGGCGTCCAGAGCGGCAGTCTGGAATGCTTGGAAGTCGAAGCCGTCGCCTGTATCGCTGATGATAATCTTGAGGCAAAGGCCGGCCACAGTGCAGGTTTTCAACAGCCTGATCTTGATCTCGCCTTGCCCCAGTTGTTTCAGGCGTATGGCGCGTTCCTCGAAGTAGCGGTCCATGCCTTGCGGGTCATTCTTCAGGGCGGAATCCAGCTTCAGCAGTCCATGGTCCAGGGCATTGTTGAAAAGCTCCGACAAGATCAGGAACAGCTTGCCGGACAGACTGGCACCATCAAGTTCGATCTGGTTCACCACATGCAGCAGCAACGGGACGATATCAGCCTGGCGCAGTTGCGGCGCGGTCAGGGTAAGCGCAAATTGCCATTCGACTTGTTCTTCATGCTGTTCCTGAGCCAATGTGGCACTCATCAAATTGGTTTCGCGGCGTATCAATTCGGGCTGCACAGGGATCGGCATTTCCTCCAACGCCTCAGCCGGACAATCCACCAGGATCAGCGCGATATCGTCATGTGCCTGTTTGCCCGCCAACTGCTGTTCCAGCATCCTGACCATGCTCGACAACCGCTCCGCCAGGCTTTCGGTGCGTGCCGCCTGCAACAGGTGCGACATGCCGATTTCCATGCTGCCCGGATCGGCACTGTCCACCGCCCCATCAGAACACAACAAAAGCTGGCAGGGCTGATCACCATAGTGATAATGTGTTACTTCGTCATCGAAAGAATTCGGGTTGAGAATGCCCAAGGGTAAATGCCTTGAGTCAAACTGGCAAGCCACCATGCCGTCCGGGTTAAGCAATATTGCGGGCGGGCACCCGCCATTCCACACGCTCACACGGCCATTCTTCTCATCCAGCGCAATCAAAACAGCAGCAACAAAACGATTGGCAGGCAGGTATTCCCTTATTTTTCGGTTGATTTCCGCTGCAAGTGCGCCAATGCTGTAGCCTTTTGCAACCATGGCATGAAAAGATTGCAACACCGGCATGACCGCCAAAGCCGCAGTGAGGCCGTGGCCTGTACTGTCCGCCAGCATGGCATACAAGTGGCCTGCCGGGGTGCGCGCCGCCGCAATCAGGTCACCGCTGAATACTTCCGCAGGTTGCAGGTGGAATTGCACCAGAGGATCTTTAATCTTGTCCAGTGCCAGCAGCCTGGCCATGAAATCCTGAGCGGTATTCTGTTCTTCCTCAGTCCTTACCTGATAATCGTGCAACATCTGGCTCTGTTCTTCCTTCTCCCTGAAAAAACGCAAGTGCTGGTGCAGCGAATTGATTTTCGCATCCAGCATCTTGTAATTGATCGGTTTGAGCACATAGTCGTCACCGCCGGCCTCAATACCGCGCACGATGTCATCTTCCTGCCCCAGTGCAGTTATGAAAATGATCGGAATCCAATTATCCTGGGCAATATGGCGCATTTCACGCACAGCATCAAAACCGCCGATACCGGGCATCAGAACATCCATCAATACCATGTCCGGTATTTGTTGCCGGAATATGTCCAGCGCCGCTTCCCCGCTGGTTGACTGCATGACCTCATGTCCCATTTTAGCCAGCATGGCGGTCATCAATGCCAGATCCGGGCGTGAGTCATCAACTACCAGAATGGTCAAACCTGTTTTCGTGGTTGGCATGATAGTCCCGAAAGCTGACGACTCAACGAATGGTGAACAGTTTTCCGAAGTTGGCAATATCGAGAATCTGCATCACGGTGGAGTTTGCCCGGCACAGCACAACTGTCTTGCCTTCCGCTTGTGCGCGTTCATGCAACAGCAGCAACATGCCTAACGCCGAACTGTCCATATATGCCACATTTGCCAGGTTAATCTCCAGGCTGGTAAAGCCTTTTTGCTGCAACAACGGATCGTATGCCTCCTTGAAGGCGCGGTGCGCACTAAAATCAAAGCGCCCATTCATGTAAATCGACGCAACCGACCCGGATGTCGTTACCTTGATGTCCATGCTGCTTATCTCCTCTCCAGTATTTCGTTTTTATGGCAGTTGTCTGTTATTAGACGTATGTTATTGGTTGGCATGGCGCGGTTTTGCCGCCTTGCTTTAACTATCAACATGCTCACACCCTGTTACCCATGCCTCCGCTCTGCATCAGCCTGTTGAGTACACGTTGGGTCATTTCCTGTATCGGCACCACCTCGTCCACCGCGCCGACCGCGATAGCCTCGCGCGGCATACCAAATACCACACAGCTCGCTTCATCCTGCGCCAGATTGTACGCCCCGGCTTGACGCATCTCCAGCATACCGATCGCACCGTCCTTGCCCATGCCGGTCAGCATCACACCGATGGCGTTCTTGCCCGCAAACTGTGCCACGGAACGGAACAGAACTTCCACCGAAGGACGGTGGTGGTTAACCGGGGCAGACTGGCTAAGCTCGGTCATATAATTGGCGCCGCTGCGTTTAAGCAACAGATGCGAATGCCCCGGGGCGATGTAGGCATGGCCCGGCAATACACGCTCGCTGCCCTCCGATTCAACTACCTTGATCTTGCACAGTCCGTCCAGGCGATTGGCAAAAGACTTGGTAAACGCCTCGGGCATGTGTTGCGCAATCAGGATACCGGGCGCATCGGCCGGCATCCTGATAAGCAATTCCTTGATCGCTTCAGTACCGCCGGTGGAGGAACCGACCGCGATGATTTTCTCGGTAGTGGCAATTCGGTTGCCCAACGCGGGTAACGATGTGATTGCCGAATGTTCTCCCTGAGTATGAGAGTGGATTTTAGTGCCGTATGCGACCCGGATTTTTCCCGCAATTTCATCGGCATATTCTTGTATACCCTCAACAATACCCAGCTTGGGCTTGGGTAGAAAATCAACTGCCCCCAACTCCAGTGCACGCAACGCTGCATCCGAACCGCGCTCGGTTAAACTGGAAATCATCAGTACCGGCATGGGGCGCAGGCGCATTAGCTTTTCCAGGAAGGTCAACCCGTCCATCTGCGGCATTTCCACGTCCAGAGTCAACACATCGGGATTGAGCGTCTTGATCATCTCCCGTGCCTGCAACGGATTCGACGCCGCACCTATCACTTCCATGTCCGGGAAACTATTGATGACTTCCTTGAGGACGCTACGAATCAGTGCCGAATCATCGATAACCAGCACCTTGATTTTGCGCTTCGGGACAGTATTATTCATTTACGGATACCTTATACAATTTCATCCCATTCCAAATCCGCGAATAAACCCGCAGATTGCGCCTATTTCGACAAATCAAAACAACTCCACATCGCCCTGCACGTCGGCCATTTTGAGGCGTGCGCTATAAGCCTGTTCGCGTTCGATAATGGTGTCGTTATGCACTCCGCGCAATTGTTTTACCAGCACCCTGCTGCTGCGCGGGAAGTAATAAACCTTGCGCGGATAAATGTCGAGCAGATCCTGCGCCGCAACCCTGATGTTTTCTTTGCGCAAATAGTCAACTACAAAAACAGCATTGGTTTGCCCGACTTTGTTCACGGTAAAACCGCGCAACACGTTGCCGCCTCCAAATACCTTGGCCTCCAGATTGCTGCGCTTGGCACCCATCTTGAGCAATTCATTGATCATTATTTCCATGGCGTAAGTACCGTAACGCATCGAGGGGCTCAATATGTCCCCGCCATCGCGCCTGTCATCCGGCAGCATGAAATGGTTCATCCCGCCTATGCCCAGCGTCTTGTCATATATGCACGCCGCGACACACGAACCCAATACTGTCACCAGCGCCATGTCCCGTGTCGTTACATAATATTCACCCGGCAATATCTTGACCGCCTCGATTTCAAAGTTCTTGTCGAAGTAAAGGTTCGGCGACAGGACTTCTTCGTAATCCTTATCCGTGTGCATGGCCCGATCCACCTGCTTAAGGCTTTCCGGCTCCGCGCTGCACCAAAGCTGGGGAATCAGCATCCGTCCTCCGGCTGGGCGGAACTGACACCGTTTTGGCTTTTGCGGCAAGCTCGTACACCGTCTTGCCGCGCAGCTTGAAATAAGCTTCCGCGTGGTAAAAACTTTCGGAATGCCCGGCGAACATCAGCCCGTCGTTGCGTAACAACGGCACAAACTTCTTCAATATCTCAAGTTGCGTATGCTTATCAAAATAAATCATTACATTGCGGCAGAAAATAACATCCAGCGGCGAACGGATCGGCCAGTTATTATCAAGCAGGTTAAGTTGCCGGAAAGTAATCATGTCGCGCAACTCCTTCCGTACCCTGACATAGCCCTCCTGTTTGCCTGTACCGCGCAAGAAAAACCGCTTGACCAAATCCGGGTCGAGCTTCTCCACCCGCGCCATCGGATAAACACCGGCCTTGGCGGTTTCCAGCACGTTGGTATCCAGGTCGGTGGCAATAATAGTCACCGGCGGGGTAAAGCTGCCAAAAGCATCCACCGCAGTCATCGCTATGGAAAAAGGTTCTTCACCGGTAGATGCGGCTGAACACCAGATTGCGAATGGCTCATGGCCGGTGTGTTTGCGCATGTGCTCAGCGAGGATGGGAAAATGGTGTGACTCGCGGAAGAACGATGTCAGGTTAGTGGTCAACGCGTTGGTGAAAGCCTCCCATTCCGCCTCATCGTCGTGTTCAAGCAGACTAAGGTATTCCTCGAAAGACCGTATGCCGGTAGCGCGCAAACGCCGCGACAGGCGGCTATAAACCAATTCCTGTTTGCTCTCGCTGAGGGAAATGCCGGCGTGGTCATAGATGAGCTTTTGTACCCGCTTGAAATCTTGCGAAGTGAACTTGAATTCACGCCCGCTCTTATCCCGGAAGCTATCTTCGTCTGCCATTATGAAAAACCGCGAAATGTGAAATATGAGATGTGAAACGCATTGGATGCAAGGTAAAACGCGAAACGCACAAAACTGGATTGCTTTGCCGCGATTCCGATTTTACTTTTCACGTTTCACCTTTCACGTTTTACGGATTTTTTAAAATTCCTTCCATTCTTCGTCATCTGTGATACCGGGTTTGGGCAGTGCCTTTGCAGTTCGCTGCGGGGTCGGGCGTGCCGTCGCTGCCTTAGGCAAGGCGCGCTGTCCGCCGCGTACAGCCACCGGCGCTGCCCGTTCGCCGGACAAACGGAAAGTGCTGATCATGGCAGACAGTTGCTGCGCCTGTTCCTCAAGTGATTCGGCCGCAGCAGCGGCTTGTTCCACCAGCGCCGCATTCTGCTGAGTCACATCATCCATCTGTGTGATCGCCTGATTCACCTGCTCGATGCCGGAGCTCTGTTCGACCGAAGCCGCACTGATTTCCGCCATGATGTCGGTCACCCGCCTGACCGAGTTGACTACCTCGTCCATGGTCTTGCCGGCCTTGTCCGCAAGATCGGTGCCTACCGTCACCTTATCAACGGAATCGTTGATCAGCGTCTTGATTTCCTTCGCCGCCGCCGCAGAGCGTTGCGCCAAGTTGCGCACCTCAGAAGCGACAACCGCAAAGCCTCGCCCCTGCTCGCCCGCACGCGCCGCTTCCACCGCCGCATTCAACGCCAGAATGTTGGTCTGGAAGGCGATGCCGTCTATCACGCTGATGATATCCACAATCTTCTTCGAGCTCTCGCTGATCGATGACATGGTCTGCACCACTTTGCCCACCACTTCGCCACCCCTCATGGCGATATCGGATGCTCCTGCCGCCAGTTGGTTGGCCTGCTTGGCGTTCTCGGCATTCTGTTTTACCGTCGAAGTCAGTTGCTCCATGCTGGCCGCGGTTTCTTCCAGGCTGGATGCCTGTTCCTCTGTGCGTTGCGACAGGTCGGTATTGCCGGAAGCAATTTCCTTGGATGCAGTGTTGATGGTCTCGGCCGCTTCCTTGATACGGCTGATTACCTCGGTGAGTTGTTCCACCGTGCTGTTGGAATCATCCTTGAGTTGCCCGAAAGTACCATGGTACTCGTTGGTAATGGTCTCGGTGAGATCCCCCTTGGCTAACGCACCCAACACACGCACCACTTCATCCAGGCTGGTCGCACTGGTTTGCATCAGGTTATTCATGCCTTCGCTGATCTGGCGGAAGAAGCCTTCCTTGTCTGCCAGACTGACGCGCTGGCTGAAGTCGCCGTTGGCGGCCGCGTTGACGATGGCGGCAATTTCCTGTTCCACCGCCACTTCGGCGGTTCGGTCTTTCCACTCGATGGCCGAGCCCAGTCGTTCACCCGCTTCGTCGATGACCGAACACGCCGACAGCGCAAAGGTATGTCCGGCCACCTTGATTTCGGTGCGATGAGTTCCGTTCAGGCTCGACAATAATTGTTGCTGGTGCGCGGGAGCTTTGTGGAACAGGTCTATATTTGAGCCTTGCAAATTGGCCACGCTGAAATTTGGCATTACACGGCGCAGGTCGTTCTCAACCTTGGACAACATTTCGACCACCGACTTGTTCAGGTAAATAATGTTTCGATTTTTGTCGGCTATCATCACGCTGGTACCCACATTATCCAGCGCGACTTTCACCCGCATGGCCTCATTGGCAGTGCGTTTGGCATCTGATACTTCGAAACCCATTCGGATTTGCATGGATTTCATGGCATACATAATCATGCCGGTTTCATCCGCACGCTCCACCTCGATGAGGTCATGGTAATATCCTTGCGAGATACGGTTCAACTGAATGCCCGCTTTGCGCAACGCCCCCACAATATTACTCGCCAGGATTTTTGCCATCATTGTCATCACTGCGCTAACCAGCAGGATAACAATCAACAATTTCCATGCATGGTCTTTCACCTTCTCGTCAATGTCATCGACATAAACGCCCGAGCCAACTATCCAACCCCAGGGCTGGTACCCTTTCACAAACGAAATCTTGGGAACCGGTTTTTCACTACCGGGGCGCGGCCAATCGTAATTGACGAAGCCTGCGCCTTCCGCGCGCACTACATTGACCATATCGAGGAATAGCGCCTTGCCATTCGGATCCTTGGTTGCGCCAAGATCGGTGCCGTCCAGTTCAGGTTTGGTCGGGTGCATAATCATGCGGGGCTGCATGTCATTCACCCAGAAATATTCCTTGCCGTCGTAACGCATTACTTTCAATTGTGCAATCGCGCGTTTCTGCGCTTCTTCCACCGTTATTTCACCGGAAGCTGCAGCCTTGCCCAAACTATCAACCGTGCCCCAAGCGGTTTCCACGGCGAACCGGGTTGCGCGCTGGCGATCTTCAAACATTGAATTTCGCTCGGTCACGAGCATCCCGGCCATCACTGCCAGGAAAATCAACTGTAAAACAACAAACGCAGCGATAATTCTGGACTTCTCATTCATGCCGGAGAAATATTTCCTGACCGAATTGAGCTTGGTGCTTTTTACCGCCTTGCCTTCGACGATACGCAAGTTACCTTGCCTGCCTTCACGGAAAAGACGGTAAGCTGCTGCATGTGCGTCGATTTGCTCGCGTGAAGGTTTGCTGCGTACTGACAGATAGCCGACACAGCTTCCCCCTTCGAGGATGGGCGTGGCATTGGCTATTACCCAGTAATGGTCGCCATTCTTGCGGCGGTTCTTCACAATGCCGGTCCATGGTTTACCGGCCTTGAGCGTGTTCCACAAGTCGGCGAATGCTTCCTCCGGCATGTCCGGATGGCGCAGGATATTGTGCGGCTGCCCCATCAACTCCTTCTCGGTATAGCCCGACGCCTCGACAAAATCCGGATTTACATAAGTAATGACCCCCTTGAGATCAGTCTTGGAAACAATGGACGAACCTTCTCTCAACTCATATTCAATATTTGTTACCGGGGTGTTCATGCGCATTCTTGCTCTCCTCGAAATTCTGTCTTGTATTTTTGCTTACGCCATTTCATCCATCAATGCCATCTCGTTACTGCTCATCAGTTTCTCAATATCCACCAGAATCAGCATACGTTCGCCAACTGTACCCAACCCTGTGATATAGCGCGTATCCAGCCCGGCTGACAAATCCGGAGTGGGTCTGATTTGCTCCGGCGTCAGCGCCAGCACATCGGACACGCTGTCTACCACGATGCCTACCACGCGGTGTCCCAGATTCAATATGATTACTACGGTTAGCTGGTTGTATTCCACCGTACCCAAGTGGAATTTGATGCGCAGATCCACAATGGGAACGATAGTGCCGCGCAGATTGATCACTCCCTTGATGAATTCCGGGGTGTTGGCAATGGTGGTCACCGCGTCATAGCCGCGTATCTCCTGCACCTTGAGGATATCCATTCCGTATTCTTCATTGCCCAGCGTGAAGGTCAGGAATTCGGAACCGACCGTGCCGGTTCCTGTCAGATTTTCATTTGCCATTTACTCCTCCCAGTATCAGAGGACAGATGACGGAAGACAGATTGTTGTTTGGCTACAACGCATTTACATTTTTTCTGTCTTCTGTACTCTGCCTTCTGTCCTCTGTTTTCTGATGCCCGTGATGAGAAATCAACGCCGCCACATCGAGAATTAACGCTACTCTGCCGTCGCCCATGATGGTGGCGCCGGAAATACCCTGTATCTTGCGGAAGTTTGACTCCAGGCTCTTGATAACTACTTGGTGCTGGCCCAGCAATTCATCCACGAATAGCGCAGTTTTTTTGCCTTCGGCCTCGACAATCACTGCAATGCCGTTTTCCAGACCCACAGCTTTAGGTTTGGTGTTAAATACTTCATGCACTTTAACCAGCGGCAGGTATTCGCCGCGAACGCGCAGCAATTGTCCTTCACCGCTTACCGTTTTGAGTTCGGCAGCGGTGATCTGCAACGATTCGATAATGGCATTCAGTGGCACAATATAAATTTCCGCCCCGACCGAAACCGAGAGCCCGTCCAATATTGCGAGCGTTAACGGCAGGCGGATGATAGTACGGGAGCCGAAGCCTTCTACCGAATCCAGCTCCAGACGTCCGCCCAACTCGGTGATGTTGCGCCTGACCACATCCATGCCGACACCGCGTCCGGAAACGTCGGTTACCACTTCCGCCGTGGAAAATCCCGGTTCCATAATCAATGCCCACACATCCTGATCCGACATGTCGTCGCGCACCGGCAAACCGCGTTCCTTCGCCTTTTGCAATATCCGGCTGCGGCTTAAACCGCCACCATCGTCGGCCACCTCAATCACCACATTACCGCCCTGATGGAACGCTTTAAGGGTGATCGTGCCGCGGGGATCCTTGCCTGCGGCGATGCGCTTTTCAGGAGGCTCGATGCCGTGATCGAGACTATTGCGCACCAGGTGGGTCATGGGATCTGAAATTTTCTCGATCAAGCCTTTGTCCAGTTCGGTGTTTTCACCGATGGTTTTCAATTCCACCTGCTTGTTCAGCTTCCCAGCCAAGTCCCGAACCAGACGGGGGAAGCGGCTGAACACAAAAGAAATCGGCATCATGCGGATGGACATCACCGCTTCCTGCAAATCGCGGGTATTGCGCTCAAGCTGATACAGCCCGCGCTGCAAACGCTCATTACCGTCATTAACCGCATCCAGCGCCGATTGCGCCAACATGGCCTGGGTGATGACCAGTTCGCCCGCCAGATTGATCAACTGGTCAACCTTCTCTACACTCACCCGAATCGAAGACTCGGCCTGCCCCGGAGCCTTGTCGACGGAACGCCTGTTCGGATGTGCAGGTACGTCTGCCACCGGTGCGGATGCTGTACGCACAACTTCTTTCACAACAGGAGGAGCGGGTGCCGGTACTACCGCCTGGACGGATGAGACTGTAACAGGCTGGGCGGGCGCCGGTTCCTGAAAAAATCCGTACCCTTGTGCGGTTTCGCGTGCGGCCTGCTCGACCGGCGTTTCCGTGAAAAATCCATAGCCCTGTTTGTCTTCCTGTTCGGCAGTTTTCTGAACAGAGGCAGCAGTAACCCCTTCACCGGGCACCACAGGGGCTTCGTCAAAAAATCCATAGCCGGGATCAGCAGCTTTATGCAGTTCGGAACCGGCTTGTGCGGGGGCGGGTGTATCATCGAAAAATCCATAGCCCGGATCGGCTGCTTCGCCCACTTCAGCAAGTGTTTGAGCGGGGGCAAGCGCAACAGGTTCACTGTCAAAGAATCCGTAAGCTGTTTCTTCTTGAGAGGGAACGACCCTCGCAGGCACCTCCGGTGCAGCAACCGCGTTTGCCGTGACGGCAGATACCGGTCCCTGTTTCACCGCAGATTGCATGGAAGTTAGCCTTTCCAGTTTTTCGCATACCGCTCTGACTTCGGACTGATCCACTTCGCCTTCGCCGCGATGGGCAGCGAGCTGTGAGGAGATCACGTCACCCGCTTCCAGAAATGCGTTGACCATTTCATCGGTCAGGGTCATTTCCTGTTTGCGCAGTTTGTCCAGCAGAGTTTCCAGCACATGCGTGACTTCGGTCATGTCGGTAAAACCGAAGGTGCCAGCCCCTCCTTTTATGGAGTGTGCCGAACGGAAAATTGCATTGAGGTCGTCCATGCCGGGATTTGAAACATCCAGCGCGAGCAACAACGTTTCCATCGTCGAGAGATGCTCGGCGGCTTCCTCGAAAAAGATTTGAAAAAATTGGGTTAAGTCGATACTCATCAGGGATCAGGTGTCAGGAATCGGGAATCAGGAACAGAGGCAGGGTTTTGCTGATCCCTGATTCCCATATTTCATCCAATCACTTTTTTCGTGACTTCGAGCAATTTTGACGGGTCAAACGGCTTGACCAGCCAGCCGGTAGCGCCAGCCGCCTTGCCCTGCTGCTTCATGGCGTCGCCGGATTCGGTGGTCAACATCAGGATTGGCACGTTACGGTAATTCGGCATGGCGCGCAAATTTTTGATCATTGTCAAGCCATCCATGCGCGGCATGTTCTGGTCGGTCAGCACCATATCAACGGTTTTCATCTTTGCTTTTTCCAGTCCCTCCTGCCCGTCCGATGCTTCAATAACTTCATAACCAGCCCCTTTGAGGGTAAAAGATACCATCTGCCGGATGGAACTGGAATCATCAACACTGAGAACGGTTTTTGCCATGGTTCAATACCTCGAATGATTACTAAACAACAGAAATTTTCCTGGAAGCGGAGTATATATTAGCTCGCGGGTGTGGTTAAAACAAGTATTTCGAAGCCATACATTTTCTTGCTAAACAGCAAGTGAAGCTGCGCGGCTTGGGATATTGAATATTCGCCGTTGACCGGCGGTGAAAAGAGGGTAGTTTCGTGAGCTAACAGAATGGCTTTGTACATGCGTTCCGACCAGTGCTTCGGCAAAAATCAAGAACGAAGAATCCGGCTACCGAATACCTTGCGCGGTAAAAATTGATTTACCGCGTAAGGCACTCCAAGTTGCCGGGATGGGCTGCATCTCCGGGAAAATATCAAAACAGATCTATGTCACCGCTCTGCATGTGTTCCTGCCTTACAGGATTGCGCCGGCTGACCTGATTGGCGTTCTTGAATATCTCAACAACTTTCTGGCGTACACTGTCAACGGCGTCGGATGAGGTGGGTTTGCCGCTTTGCTCCTCCTGCGCGAGATCCCCGATGACCCGCCAGGCTTCCTGCATGCTGTCGAGACGCAACCGGGAGTGCTGCAATAACTGGTTAACCATGTCCTGAAATTGCAGCGAAGTAACAGCGCTGCCGACGACCTCGTTAACCTTTCCTGATATCTCGGCTTGTTTGACAATCACCCGCGACATATCCAGATTGGATTGTTGTACGCGCTGCATGATGGCGTCCAGGCGATTTTTGGAGTTCAGGGCAAAGTCCATGTCCAGCGAAGCCATCTGGTTGATGGATTGTTCGGCATCCACGATAGCGGCATGCACCTGTTTGACGTTGCCGCGAATCTGCTGGCTGAAATGCTCGGCACGTGCCGACAGTTTGCGCACTTCATCCGCCACCACTGCAAATCCGCGACCCGCTTCACCTGCGCGCGCCGCTTCGATTGCAGCATTAAGCGATAGCAGGTTGGTCTGTTTCGAAATCGCGTCAATCTCGCCGAGAACTTGCAGGATAGCCTGCACCTGCTGGCTGACCGACTCCATTTTTTCAACCAGTTCCATCCCGATCCTGCTGTTGTTGATTATGCTGCCCACCAGAGCCTTCAGTGTTTCGGAGGTTTCACCCAAAGAATTCTGGATCGAGCCATCCCCTTCGCTTCCATCGCCTGCAACTAACAACGCTGCCTCCCGCTGCTCCTGTATCAGTTGATGCATGCCATCAAAACTACTGAGCAATTTCCCAATCGCATCACTTAGCAGGGACTGTATCTGGCTCAGGTCATCATTCGAACCGACAAAATGGGCGGCAAATTCCGGATGGGTCTGCAGCAACACATTGTCAACTCCATAAGTCTCCACCTTATGTTCTCTGTCCTCTGCATTCTTTTTTACAGCTTCTTTCCCGTGATGCAGAACCAGCCACGCCAGGAAAACTGCCAGTGCCGTAACAACAGCATGCAAGCCCGTCGCCATGTCGGTTGCCTCACCTGTTAAGGTCTGGGCAGTCCGCCAATGCAACAAGAACGCGGCAACGACGATCAATAACAACAAGGGTGCGGGATTATTTTTATTGCTTGATTTTTCATTGTTTGTTTGCATGATCTTTACCTCAGGCGCTATATCCGCGCACTTCGTCCAGCAATTCCTTGACATCCAGGATCAACACGATCTCCCCTTCACTCGACATGGTCACCCCTGCCACGCCCTTGGGGCGGAAAGTATCAAGCGACTTGATCACCACATCGTCATGACCGGCAAACCCATCGGCGGAGAGGATGAAACTATGGGCGCCAACCTGCATCAGTACGCCCACTTCAGGCGTCTCGGTCGCATCCCATCCGATCAGGCGGGCCAGCGGCAACACCGGCAACACTTCACCGCGCACTACTATGGTAGCTTTGCCGGATACCTGTTGCAGTTCATCCGGCGAGATGGAGAGTATTTCCCGCACCAGCGACAACGGCACGGCAAAAGACTGGTTGCACAGGCGCAACAGCAGCACTGGAAGGATCGCCAGCGTGAGCGGTAACGAAATGGTGAAGGTACTGCCCCTGCCCGGTTCGGATGTGATAAGGATGGTGCCATTCAGTTTCTCAATGTTGGTTTTCACCACATCCATGCCCACACCGCGTCCGGAAACGCTGGAAATCTCATCCTTGGTCGAAAATCCCGGCAATAAAATCAGCGCCAGGCTCTGTTCATCGTCCAGGCTGCTTGCCGAATCCGGGCCGATCAGTCCTTTCTCAATGGCCTTGTTGCGGATCACATCGGGGCGCATGCCCTTGCCGTCATCCACGATGGTAATCAGAATGTGGTCCCCTTCCTGGCGGGCACCCAGACGCACCAGACTTTTCGCCGTTTTTCCGGCCGCCGCACGCTGCGCAGGATCTTCCACACCGTGGTCCACCGCATTTCTGATCAAGTGAACCAGCGGATCGTTGAGATCCTCGATCATGGTTTTGTCGATCTCGGTTTCCTCCCCGGACAGTACCAACTCCACATCCTTGCCGAGCTGGCGGGCCAGGTCACGCGCCAGGCGCGGATATTTATTGAACAGGCGACCGATAGGCTGCATGCGTGTTTTCATCACGGCATTCTGCAAATTCACCACCAGCATGTCCAGTTGGCTGACCGATTCGTCAAGCGCGCGCAAAGTAACCGCATCAGAACGGCCTTGCAAGATGTCAGTACGCAAATGGGTCAGGCGATTCTTGGTCAGCCCGATTTCTCCGGAAAGATTGAGTACCTGATCAAGCCGGTCTGTATCCACCCGGATGGTATTGTCTTTGCCCCCCGCCCCATCGCTTTCACGCCGACCCGGGTTCGTTTTCTGGGCAGTGGCATCGGCAGCTCGCCGTTCAGCCAGGGGAGCTGGGGCAGGTTGTGCCGGAACCGTAGCAGGTATTACCGGAACCGGGGCGGGGGCTCCGCCCCCAACCACTGCCTGGTACAACACATTCCAGTCCGGCCCATCGGGGGACTGGGGACTAGTGACTGAGGGTTGAGGCATTGCCGCTGCGGTTTCGCGTGCTTTTTCTGTCGTCTGCCCACTGTTTTCTGTCTTCTGAAGAGCGGCATGCAGCGCGGCAATCAGGTGCGGGGGAGCGGCTTCCGGTTGCCGGTTCTGCGACAGATAGCCGAACATCTGCCGCACTTCTCCGGTCGCGGCAAAGATCGTATCCATGAGTTCCGCATTCAGCGACAATTCACCGTTGCGCAGTTTATCGAACAGGTTTTCGGTAAGGTGGCACAGCGTGACCAGTTCCGTTGCATTGAGGAAACCTGCTCCGCCTTTGATGGTATGAAAGCCGCGAAAAATAACGTTGAGCAGGTCACGGTCATGAGGAGTCTTTTCCAGACCCATCAATTTGCTGTCGACGTCGGACAACAAATCCGAAGCTTCCGTCAGGAAGTCCTCCATCAACTCTTCCATGCCCGCAAAATCGTTCATTTCAGAACCCCAGACTTTCCAGCAACTCGTCCACCTGATCCTGGCTGGTCACCACGTCACTTCGCCCTGCCGCGTTCACCACCGGACCGTTCAGCAATCCCGCGTAAACATCCGGATCGGCGGTAGATGGAGGATTTTCGACCAGCAATTCCACCAGGTGTTTTTCCATCTGTTGTGTCACATCCACAATTCTCTTGATGACCTGCCCGGTGAGATCCTGAAAGTCCTGGGCCATCATGATTTCCATCAGGTAGGCATTGGTCGCCTTGGTCTGCTTCGGCACGTCAACTAAAAAGGCATGGGTTTGCATCACCAGGCTCTTGAATTGATCGACATCAAGTTGCTTGTCGAGAAGTTTCTGCCATTCCCGCGCCAGGCGCTGCGATTCGATCTCAATTTTTTCCACCACCGGTTGCGCCGCATCGGTCGCATTCAGCACCTTCTCGGCGGCCTGCTGGGTCAGGGTAGCGACATAATTCAGACGGTCGCGGGCATCGGGAATGGAAGACGCGGCCCGTTCCAGATTCTTGTCATATCCCAACTCGCGCAAGCTGTCATGCAGGGAGCGTGTCAGTTGGCCGATTTTGTTAATTACTTTATCCGAATTACTCGTGTCACCGGCAGATACTTTTTGGGCGGGCGTTTCCCGGTCATTGTTCGCAGCAACAATGCTGTCAAACAACGCCTCCAAATCATCTGAATCCTGCCCCTCAACCGCTTTGTTAGTCATGGCATCACTCATTTCTGCATGGTCTGGAAAATTTTCTTCAACTTTTCATCTAGCGTGCCGGCTGTAAACGGCTTGACGACGTAACCGCTGGCACCCGCCTGTGCCGCCTCGATGATATTTTCTCGTTTGGCTTCCGCAGTCACCATTAACACAGGCAAATGTTTGAGCGTGGCATCCGCACGGATCGCCCTGAGCAGGTCAATACCGGTCATGTTGGGCATGTTCCAGTCCGATACCACAAAGTCGAAATCCCCGCCGCGCAGCTTGTTCAGTGCGTCAACGCCGTCTTCCGCTTCCTGCACATTGGTAAAACCAAGCTCCTTGAGCAGGTTTTTCACAATGCGCCGCATGGTGGAAAAATCGTCCACAACCAAAAATTTCATATTCGCGTCAACCACAATTACCTCCTAATCAGATGACAGATTACAGAAGACAGAAAGCTGTCTGCTGCGGAGTGTCTTTAATTAATAAAACGTGACAAAGTTACACAATACCTCTGTCACTTGTCATCTGTCATCTGTTCCCTACCCCGCCAAAAGCGGCCGCAATGTGTTGCTCAGCATTGCCGCATCGAACTTGGGTACATAGTAATCAACCCCGACCCGCTTCCCCATATCGCGGTTGGCCTCGGATGACAAGGACGAATGCATGACCACCGGTATATTGTCGAACCGCTTGTCCGACTTGATATTCTGGGTCAGCACGTAACCATCCATCTCCGGCATCTCCGCATCCACCAGCACCACCTGCACCTGATCATGCAGGTTGATGCCGCTATTTTGTGCCGCATCAGCCAACCCTTTCAATCGCTCCCAAGCTTCCAGTCCGTTATTCGCCTGCATATGCTTGACACCCATCTTGTCGAGAACTTCGCTTATTTTCCTACGGGCAACCGTGGAGTCATCTGCGAAAAAGACACACAAATCCTGCCCACTTTGAACTTTGTCGACATTCCCCACCACATCTTCGCCAAATGCGCAGGCCAGAATCTGCTCGACATCAAGCAAGGAAACCAGCTTGCCGTCGGGTAACTCGGTAATGGCGGTAATCATGTCCTTGTGACCTGCCAGCATCCCGTCCGCCGGGCGCACCTTGTCCCAGTCAACGCGGATGATACGATCCACGTCATGCACCAGAAAACCGAGGATGTGGCGGCTATATTCGGCAACCATCATGGTGTTCTGTTCTCTTGGCACGTTCCCGTCCAGCCCCAGAAAGCTGGCCAGGGTCAGCACAGGAATGATATGCCCGCGTAACGACACGATGCCATCCACCCCGGCAGGCATATTGGGTGTTTTGGTGATAGGCATGGCACGGCAAACTTCCTTGACTTTGAACACGTTAATGCCAAACGTTTCCTGTGTTCCGAGTGAGAACAGCAGGATTTCCATTTTGTTGGAGCCGGCCAGGCTGGTTCTCGCATCCACTGTTTCGAACAGGCTGCCGCTGCTCTCATGGGGCGAATTATTCGCAATTTGCGACTGGTATTGGGCAAGCGACATGATCTGATCCTTTCTATCAATCCCACATGGGCTCCAACCCATATCGGATTACATATTTTAGTGCTTATATTTCCACATGCACTTCAACTCTTGGTGGATGGACTAACTCCGTTGCCGGTCAGCAAGCGCTCAAGTGTCTGCGCCAGCCTCTGGGGCTCAAACTTGGGCACGTATTCATCGACTCCGACGGCTTTACCAAGTTGCTGGTTGGATGTACTGGAAAGAGAGGAGTGCATCAACACGGGAATACCGACAAAACGCTTGTCTTCCTTGACCTTGCGCGTGAGCATGTAACCGTCCATTTCCGGCATTTCCACATCGGTCAGGATGACTTGCACCAGGTCTTTCACAGGTGTGCCCGAAGAATCCGCGTAATTGGCGATTTTGCGTAATTCTTCCCATGCCTGACGGCCATTTACTGCGGAGATGTAATTAACTCCCATTGCTTCCAGCGTGCTGGTGATCTGTTTGCGTGCCACCGAAGAATCATCGGCAAAAAACACCGTGCGTCCTGAAACCCCTATGGGTTTGACCCCTTTCAATGCGATGTCGTCATTCATGTGCCCGGTTTCGGCGAGCACTTTTTCCACGTCCATCATCATCACCAGGCGCCCATCGGACAGTTCGGTAACCGCCGTAACCAGTCCGCCCAGTTGGGCATTCAACATATCCGGAGGCACTTTCATGGAAGACCAATCCAGGCGCAGGATGGTGTCTACCGCCTCGACCAGAAAGCCCTGCGTATGGCCGTTGTATTCGGTAACAATCATGATTTGAGGTTTGATGTCGGTCTCTACACCGGCATATTTGGCCAAGTCGATCACCGGCACCAGTACCCCGCGCAGGCTCACCATCCCTTCCACTGCATTGGGCATTTCCGGCGCACGGGTAATGGGAGGAATGCGCATCACTTCGCGCACTTTGAATACGTTTATTCCAAAGATTTCACAGCGCCCGCTGCGGTTATCCAGGCCGAGCGTAAACATCAGGATTTCCAGCTTGTTGGTTCCCGCCAGTTTGGTGCGCTCATCAATGTTTCTTAGCAATTCTGACATGACTGACTCCTGTAATACAGCTTGAAGCAAGCAGCTTGCAGCTAATAGCAAAACACATAATCACATAACACAGCCACGAGCTACCCGCTGCTGGCCACAAGCATCTTATAGCTTGAAGTGGCCCACTGACCGCTTGAGATTGTCGGCGAGTTGTTCCATCTCCTTGGCTGCCTGCACGGTGCGCATGATTGACGCATTATTGCTCTCCGCCATGGAGGCAATATTCTCCACATTGTGTGCAATCTCCTGACTGGCACGTTTCTGCTCGTTCACGGAAGCGGTGATCCCGTCCACTCCCCTATTTACGTTCTCCACCGAGTCGTTGGACTGTGCCAGCACGGAAGAAACGCTTTGCATGTGGCTCTGGCTGCTCTGCAACGACTGGATGCCGCTCTGTATGCATTTTTCGACATGCTCGCTCTGCTCGGCAAGCGTTTGGGTCACTACGTCAATCTGGCTTGCGGATTGTGCCGATTTCTCGGCAAGTTTGCGCACCTCGTCTGCCACCACAGCGAAGCCGCGTCCCTGCTCACCGGCACGCGCCGCCTCGATTGCCGCATTCAATGCCAGCAGGTTGGTCTGTTCGGCTATGTCGCGTACTTGCTGGGTCATGTTGGTGATGGTTTGCGTGCTCTTCACAAAGGCATCCACCGAACTGGCCATTTGCTGCACCGCATTCTCGACCTGACTGATTTCGCCTATCATCTCCTGCAGGTTCTTCTGGCCATGAACTGCACGCTGCAAGCTATCCTGCGACTGCTGGTAAACCGTATTAGCGCTGTCCGCCACCGAAGAAATACTTGCGCTCATTTGGTCAACCGCACCGGCCGTATTCGCCGCCGCGTCGCTTTGCTGCTGCGAGCTTTGCGCAATCTGCTCGGCATTATTGGCCAGTGAAGAGGATGCGCTGGAAACCTGATCCGCATAGCCATGAACCTGGCTGACTATGCTTTGGAAACTACTTACCAGTGCATTAAATGCCTCGGCTGTTTGCCCGATTTCGTCGGAGCTGCGCACGGAAACACGTTTCGATAAATCACCGTCGGTCTGCATGGCAAGCATGGTGCGCTGCAGCTCCCTGGTGGGCTGAATGACATGATTGATGATCCACCCGATAACAAAAAACAGAACCAACTGAATTAACAGTTGCCCGGCCCACAATAGCAAACCGGCTTTCTGCATCGCGTCATGTTCAGCATCCATGTTCAAGGTGATGCTGGCCGCTCCGTTTACAGACCCCGCCTTGACCTGGTGGCACATCAAACAGTTGGTGCCGCGAAAATCGGCGCTGGCCACGAAGGGGACAACCGCGCGCAGGGTATGTTTATTTCCTTCCGTCAGCGATTTGAATTGCGGCCTGGCGCTTTGTATCGCCTCCCTGTCCATGTCGTCTTTTGCCTGTTCTTCAGGCAAACCCGGACCGAACTGGTCTTGCACCTGCTTGGCCCGAATGACGCGCAACTCCTCAACATTTGTGGATGACCCCATTTTCTTGATGAGGAGTTGGCGCTGATCCGCCTGGCTGATGATGCCATTGAGCATCAACATGTTAAGGCCGTTGATTACGCCATCCGCAGACACCATGGCTTTCTGCTCGGCTTCTTCCAGCATGCGCCCTTCGAACTGTTCGAACGCCCAACGTTGCACGACTACCATGATCAGCAGCAAGATAAGCTGGATGGGGATTTGCAGCTTATTCTTAAGTGATAATGCGCTCCACCAATGTTTCATTTCCTCCGCCCCCGCCATTAATTTTTGTTTTTTGCCTTAATGCATCAATGAATTTTCTCTGCATGTTGTTCCTTAACGGCTATCCCGGGCGAAACTTTAATGGTTTGCGGCCGGTGGCAATGCGGCCACCCCGGCCATGACAGGTTGCTGGACATCAGTATTATCCGCATTTAACTCAACAGTTCCCCCGTCATTGTGTGCAGACTCTTCCGCTTTCTTATTCATCACGATGATGCTGATGCGCCGGTTAATCGGGTTGAACGGATCAATCTTGTCAAACAGCACGGCTGAAGACAGCCCGACCACACGCACGATTTTTTCTTCGCTCATTCCGCCGGCAATCAGTTCGCGGCGCGAAGCATTGGCCCTGTCCGCCGAAAGCTCCCAGTTGCCGTAGCCCTTGTCCCCCATTGAGTAAGGCAGCGCGTCGGTATGCCCGGACAAACTTACCTTATTCGGCACCTGGTTCAACATGTTGCCAATTTCATGAAGGATATCTTTGGTATAAGACTCCAGTTGCGCGCTTCCCGAGCGAAACATGGGACGATTTTTTTCATCCACGATCTGAATGCGCAAACCCTCGGTGGTAATATCAAGCAGGATTTGTTTCTTGAATTGCTGCAATTTCTGGCTGGCATCAATTACCTTTTCAATCGATGCTTTCAAATCCTTGAGTTTCTCCAGTTCTTTCTGTTTTTCAACACGCAGGATTTCTTCAGCGTTTTTTATTTCAACCTTTTTTTCCGGCTTGATCTCGCCCCTGCGGACTTCACCTTTGTTGCGGGTTGCATCCTGCCCCCCGCCTTTAATCATGCTCTTGCTCTCACTGCTGGACGACCCGCCCAACAAGGACATTTCGAGCGGCGTCTTGAAATAATCCGAAATCCCCGCCAGATCCTCTTTGGCTGTAGACCCCAAAAGCCACATCAACAGGAAGAACGCCATCATCGCAGTGACGAAGTCCGCGTAAGCAATCTTCCAAGCACCGCCATGTGCGCCGGCAGATATTTTTTTGATGCGTTTGACTACTATTGGTCGTTTATCATTGCTGCCTGCCATAATCCGCCCGTTCCGGTTCCGCCTGGATTCCTGTTTTCGGGCGTATTGCCATACGCCCCTGCGCGAGTTTCATGATTCCGGAGACGACTTAACCATACGCACCAGCGCATGTAAAATCGCCACTGTAGTTATTTCTGCCTGCTGTTCAGCGTTTTTGTTTGACGTGTTGTTCCAGTTCAATGAAGCCGGGACGCTCGGCTGAATACAACGCCTTGCGTCCAAATTCTACCGCCATCGCCGGGGCATAGCCATTCAGATTGGCCAACAATGTGACCTTGATGGTCTGGAGCATTTTGGTGGACTCATCCGCCTTCTGTGTCAGCAAAGTACCCAATGGTCCGACGAAACCATAGGCCAGCAAGATGCCGAGGAAGGTACCCACCAAAGCATGCGCAATCAATATTCCCAGTTCTGCAGGCGGTAACCCCACCGATTCCATGGTATGCACTACCCCCATCACCGCGGCAACGATACCGAAGGCCGGCATGGCCTGTCCAAGCTCGCCAATTACATGAGCCGGTTCCACCGCTTCGTGGTGGTGCGTGTCGATTTCCACATCCATGAGTGTTTCGATTTCCATCGCATTGAGGTTGCCGCTCACCATGATGCGCAGATAATCGGTCATGAATTCCACCACATGGTGGTCTTCCAGCACTTTGGGATACTTGGCGAAAACCGGGCTTTCGTGCGGGTTTTCGACATCGTTTTCGATGGACATCAACCCTTCCTTGCGGACTTTTCCGAGTAGCTCATAGAGCAATGCCATAAGCTCCATATAGCTGTCTTTGTTGTATTTGTTGCCTTTCAATAGACTGGGCAAAGCCTTGATAACGGCCTTGATGGTCTTGCTGCTATTCCCCACGAAAAAAGAACCCACAGCTGCACCGGCTATCATTAGCAATTCAATTGGCTGAAGCAGCGCGGCCAGATGTCCGCCCGCAAGCGCAAAGCCGCCGAACACCGAAGCAGCTACCACTAAATATCCGACTAATACCAGCATGATCCAGGCCCCTATGAAATTATAAGTACCGCAAAGATTGTTAATAGGGTATCACATCGGCCATGTAGTATTAACCCCGGAATAAGCTAAAGTACCCATTTCATTTCAAATGAGTGCTGCGACATCAATACCATCCCGTACTGACGACGCATGGTGGAAAAACTTTAGGGTATCGAGTTTGGCATCAATAAATCAGCAGGTTGACTGATTTTTCTGGTTTTCCCGGCACGCGATGGCGGGCGGCAAATACCGCATACATAATTGGCATATAGCTCGTTGGTATGTACTACAAATTTTCCCCCGCATTCGCCACAGCCAGTCAGTTGCAGCATTTTTGCATTGAAAAAACGCACCAGAAACCATGCGCGTGTCATGCTCAGAACCGGCTCATCACCGCTGACACTGATTTGTTCAAGGTACAAACGGTAACTTTTGATCATCGCCTCGATACCGGAAAGACCGGTATTTGCCACCAGAAACTGATGGATATCCATGAACAGCGAAGAATGAATATTTGGCGACCAACTCAAGAACCAGTCGGTCGAATAAGGCAACATCCCTTTGGAGGGTGACTCACCTTTTACTTCCTTGAAGAGTTTGAGCAAGCGCTCGCGACTCAAGGAAGTTTCTTCCTGTACCATCTGCAAACGCGCCCCCAGCTCAATCAAGCTTACAGCAAGTTGTAATTGATGCACTTCGGAGACGATACTCATGTTGCGCATAATGGCGGCTATCCTCGATAGTTCGAATTTAACCGGCCAGCGAAGCCACGGGTTGCCCAACCATCATAATTGCAGTGTGCGTTTGTGACATCATCCGATCCTTGTTGTAATCGGTAATCATGTTCAACAACAGTTTTTCATCGAAACGAAAACGGCACAGCAACATATTCGAAGCTGACATCTTGAGCAGTTGCGCAGGACTTAATCCGGCTATCACCTCAGCCATCTCTTCAGTGATACCGAGACGGAAAATTGCCGATTCCCTATCTTCCTGAATCATCTGCCTGGCAAGCAGCATATATGACAAGTTCGCTTCTTTGATTTCTTCATGCAGTTGAGTTCTATTCATGAGTTATCCCCTTGCAAGGCAACAGCAACTGTCCCTATCGACAGTTGCATCTTGCTACTCGAAGGAGAGCGAAAGAATCGGAAGTTTTCTGATTCGGTTGTAGGTAACCTTCCTACACAACTAGAACAGGTTCCTAAAATCCCCAATTCCTGCAATAATCCATGCACGAGAATAAACACCGGATTAACACAATATGGCCATGACACAGGATGATTTGAAGCGCGCGGTCGCACAAGCCGCAATTGCGCATGTTCCGGCGAACTGCATAGTGGGAGTAGGCACCGGCTCCACCGCCAACTTTTTTATCGACGAACTGGGCAAAATCAAGCACAAGATACAGGGTGCAGTTGCCAGCTCCGAGGCGTCGGCAAAGCGTTTGCAGGGGCATGGCATCGAAGTGGTTTCGCTGAACGACGCGGGTAGTTTGCCTGTGTATGTGGATGGAGCGGACGAAATTACGCGCCACTTGCACATGGTTAAAGGCGGCGGCGGCGCCCTGACGCGCGAAAAAATCGTCGCTGCGGCGAGCAGGAAATTCGTTTGCGTGTGCGATGCCAGCAAGCTGGTGGATGTGTTGGGAAAATTTCCGCTGCCGATCGAGGTGATTCCCATGGCGCGCAGCTATGTCGCGCGTCAGCTCGTAGCGCTGGGCGGGCAACCCAAACTGCGCGAGGGTTTCACCACAGACAACGGCAACATTATTCTGGATGTGCAAGGTCTGCAAATATTAAACCCGGTCGAGCTGGAAACCACCCTGAACAACATCACTGGCGTGGTTACCAACGGTCTGTTTGCGCGCCGTCCGGCAGACGTGCTTCTGCTCGGCACACCGGACGGAGTGCAGACGTTGACCGCTTGAATTAAATCATTCCGGCAGGCAAAAATTATGACTCGCCCATTTTTTCATTGGAAGGAACAGCAATATGGCATCCACCGAACATACCTCAAAGCAGTTTGATGCCGAACTCGAAGCAGTGCGGGCACTTGTGCTGCAAATGGGCGGACTGGTAGAAAATCAGATCAAGTTGGCCGTTGAATCTCTGGTCAACGGGGATGTGACGCTGATGAACCGCGTCATCGCCGACGACCACCGTGTCAACGCGATGGAAGTGGAAATCGACGAAAACTGCAACCGGATCATCGCTCGTCGCCAGCCTGCCGCAGGCGACCTGCGCATGGTGATGACGGTGATCAAAACCATCACCGATCTGGAACGCATCGGCGACGAGGCGGAGAAAATCGCGCGCATGGCCAAGTTATTGTCGCAAAAGGAACGTCTTATTCTGCCGCATTATAACGAAATTAAAAATGCCGCCGGCTTGGCGATGGACATGCTGCGAAAATCGCTGGATTCCTTCGCCCGTCTCGACCTTTCCATTGCCGCTCAAGTGATTCGTCAGGATGAACTGGTGGACGAGGAATTCCGCACTATCCTGCGCTACCTCATCACCTTTATGATGGAAGATCCTCGCACCATTTCAACCGCGCTGGAAATTCTGTTCATTGCCAAAGCCATTGAACGCATCGGCGACCACGCCAAAAATATTTCCGAGTATGTCGTTTACATGGTCAAGGGACGCGATGTGCGCCACGTCACGGTGGAAGAAATTGAGCGCGAAGTTTTAGAAGGGTGATCCCTGAAAGCTTGTCCCTTATTGAAGTGGAAATGGAACAGGCTGGAGATTTCTCCCGTGCAACATTTGGAATGAATTTAAGGCTACAGCTTTACCAGATTATCACTTTGCAGCCGGGTAATATAACGTTGCAACAAGATATTAGTCTGGTTATCCAGGCCGATAAATCGACAGCCCACTCTCTCATGTGCAGCCCTGTTGGGAGCGATAAAGCGAATGCCGTTTCGCACCTCAATGGTGACTGTCACGATGCCGACATCCGGTATCGTAATCCGGCAGTCAGAAAAAACTTTCGTTGGCAGCAAGGCGTCCTCTTGCACTCCGCATAGCAGTCCTATCCCTCCCCCGCTGATATCCACGAGAGGTACCGCACGCGCAGTCACCGGGTCGTTCCGGTTTTCGGGTTGAATCGGGATAATGCATTTGACAAGGGCAACAGACGGAATGGCGGTACGAAAAAACTCTCTGCGCTGGATACGCACCAGGTAATCCGGAAGCTTCATGTAAAACGCCTCATTATTTTCGAACAGGTCGTTTTCAATATTGTCCGCCACGAATTGTATTTTTACATGCTGGTGCTCGCTGACAAAAGTGATCTTGTTGCTAAGTAGCAACTGTTTGTTTTCCGGAGGATACGGGCCGACATTCAGCCACATGCCATGTTCGTTGGCACCAAGCAGGACGGTCGGGATAAAATTCTGGCCGCTGCCAAAAAACAGGGCGACAGGCGTGCCCTGATCTGCAATGGCTTGCAGGATAGACAGCATTTCTCTTTTTGACGGAATGCGTAATTCAATATCTTCATCGTTGTAAAAATACTCAATTTTAAATGCGGCTTCTTTATGGGACATGCCATGCTCTTGGATGAATTCAATCAATGGTCATATTCTACCTATATTTCTCCTTTACCATATCCGAATTAACAGGATTTCCCCCGTGCTCCAGGCGGTATAACCAGGCAAGCAGTTCGGCAACTGCCATATAAAGCTGCGGCGGGATATGTTGATCCAGCTCAACCTGCATCAACAAGCCCACCAATTCCTCCGATTCATGCACAAAAATACCATGTGCCTTGGCACGTTCGATGATGGCCTGTGCAATCATGCCGCGCCCCTGAGCCACCACCCTGGGAGCGGTATCGTGGCTCCGGTAAGCCAGAGCAACCGCCATCTGGCGTTTATTGGGAGTCGACATGGCTGTTCAATCCGGATTGGCCTGGAACGGTGATAATCTCATTGTGTCACCTGGGCACTTAGCACCGGGATACCTGCATTGGAAAGAGTGGAAACCAACTGTGTGCTGGCGTTACCCAATACGGTGCGGGTTTGGGGAGTGTCAGCGTTGAGCGTGAGACTCAGCCCCGCACTATTGAGTCGTAGTGTGGCCTCGACCACGCCCAGATTGGGAAGGTCCATTTGTATCTGGGTAACCCATTGCCGTTGCCCTTCCATCGCGGGATTTTGAGGAGTCTGCTCATGGACTTCCCATTGCATCTCCTGTCCCGGCCAGATGTTGCCCTGCCACATCATCTGTCTGGTCTCCAGGACATTGAGTTGCTGTTGCACCAACGGCTGCAAATGGTCGGGGATGCCGGGAGTCGTTCCTCCCGTATTCAATGGATTTGCGGTATTGGTACCGGCAGTCCTTCCGGCAATCACCGCAGTGTTGACATTGTCATTAACCGTCGCCACTGTTTTGCTGGCTGTGTTACCCGCCATCACTGCCTTGGCCTGTTCCGGAGCCTGGTTCTGCGGTTCATTCATCAGTTGGGCGCTACTGCGTGCCCCTCCCAACCATTCTGCCTGGTGTGATTCATAAAACAGGCCGCTGTTGCTCAATGCCTCTTGCAGCAGCCCTGCCAATTGTTTGCTGTCCGGGGGTTGCGGATCCTCCCACAACGGCACGTTTTGCGCCGACCTCACATATGCCTTTTCCGGCGCCTGTTGTGACAATGAAGAAAGCATCCGTGCCGTTGCACCGAGTTGTTCAGGAGTAGAAAGGGGGTTTGCCGAGTTGACCATGCTGAAGGTTAGCCTCGGCTGAAGAGCGATGACCTGCAACGCCACTGTGTCGCCGCTACGGATAGAAGCCGGAAGTTCCATCTGGACAAGCTGGCCGGATACGCTTACCTTGAACACATTGGGTGCGATCTGCGCTTGTACGGTACCCTGGAGTTTTTGTCCCAGTTCAAATTGCTGCCCTGTTTTTGCAACTGCATCAGCCGCCACTGCGGGCAATGGCGCTCTTTGTGCGAGAGCGTAATCCTTGAGCGCATTTAGAATATTGACGGGCAGCATTGTCCGGGCTCAATCCTTATCGGTACCTCTTTCAAGAAACAATTTTAACAGCTTCATTTCCACGCGGAGCGCGGAAACGTTCATATAGAGTTTTAGTATCAGTACCTCGAATAAGTTTCCAGCAAGCGGCGTTCTTGTCCCACGCTTTTAATGATACGCTTTAATTGCGCCATCCACGGCTCTGTACAGTTGCGGATCTCCGCATCGTCGGCAAGAATTTTGCGGATCAACGCCACTTTACGCAACCGTGTGTTTTCGTCAAGCGGAGAATTTGCATCCTGAGCCTTCATCGATGCCACACGCTGACTGCATTGTTTTTCCAGTTCCACCAGGTGATCCCATTTGTTCAGCACTGCAGCCTCGCGCATTTGCGCGGTAAGTGAAGAAAGATACTCGTAATTTTCAATCACAGGATGCATGGCCTACATCCTTCCATAAGTCAGGGCGACGGATTTTAGCGGGGAAACCGGTGGTCGGGGGGCAACAATAGGTTTTACCGGTTGTGCGGGTTTGGTCGCCGGGTGTATTTGTTCCCATGCCCCTTTGAGTTCGAATAGCAAACCGCTTACTTCGTTCAATGCCGCCACATCATTTTTCAGGTTGGCATACAGCAGGCGCTGGTTCATATATTCATACAGGTCGGAAAGATTCTGTGCCAGTTCGCCTCCCGCGTTCATGTCGAGGCTGGATTTCAGGCCCTCGTCAATTATCATGATAGCGTGGGAAATGGATTTCCCCTTGCCGGCAACATCCTTGCGCAGCATCTGGTTTCTGGCCGAACTTATCGCCAGTAATGCGCCCTGGTACAACAATAAAATCAGTTTGTGCGGATCAGCCGAAGCTACATTGGTGTCCATCTCGACTTTTGCATAAGAGTTTATTGCATTGTTGTTCATGATGAGCCTCGATTATTATGCTTTAGGCAAGTTAGCCAATTGTGTAGTTAAATATTGGCTGGTGGAGTTCATGCTACTCAACGTTTGATCCAGCGCCGTATATTGTGAAGTATAGAGTGCCTGAAGCGCGGTAAGGCGCGTTTGTTCCGCAGTAATCTGCGTGCCGATGCTCGTAATGCTTTTTTGCAGGCCGGATGACGCATCGGAAATCAAACCCGTGGTGCCGTCCTGCGCCGTGGCCCACAGACTCAACGTGCCGGCATAGCCTTGCGAGTAGTTAATCGTGCCACGCGCGCCCAATGCCCCCCCGTTGACCTGGATTTTAAGCCCCAGTGCGTTACCCACTCCAGCGGTGAGAAATTGTCCCGATCCCGTTGCGGCATAGCCTCCTATGGTACCGGCCACATCCACACCCGTTGTAGAAACCGGTGCACCACCCAGCAGGTTGCTTGCCCCATTGCCGGTTATTGATACGCTGGAACTGGAGCCATAACTATTCGAGGTAAAGGTAAATATCCCGCCGCTTTGCGTAACAGCTACCGACGCGCCGGCTGCGGTTAGTGCGCTCGAACCATTGATCTCGGTTTGTACTTCTGCGGCCAGCGTGGCGGCGGTGTATGTTCCCGGTGCCAGGGTTGCGGTTGTGCTGATTCCATTTACCGAAACATTCAGGGTATCGTTGACACCGGCAGTAATGGTTGTTGTTCCTGCCGCAGAAGATCCCACAAGACTGCCCTGTGTGGCAAGTTGCGTGATGTTCACTGCATAGTTGCCCGGTTGTGCGGTAGAGGCGGCAGAAGTGAAACTGATCTGCGGATCGGAAGCTTGTCCAACCGTGTCAAACAACGCGGCAATATCGTTAAAATTGCTGCTCATCGCAGTGCCAAGCTTGGTTTGGTCCACAGCCAGACTTCCATCAGTCTGGAAAGTCACGCCGATATCCGCTAATGTGGTGAATGAACCGGCACCACTGACGGGGGTATTCAGCATTGCACGCAATTGGTTGGCTACCGTATTTACCGCAAAGTCGCCCTGCAGAATCGCTCCCGTCTGGGTGGCTGCGTTATATGCCGTAACCTTGCTCACGGCAGTGTGCAGGGCATTATAGGCACTCACGAAAGTGTTTACTGCCGTGGTTGTCGCAGAGGTATTTTGAGCAATGGTCAGGTTAATGGGCGAGACGGATGTTTGCAGCAAGTTCAACGTGAGGCCCGGAACGACATCCGTCACGGTATTGCTGCTCTTGCTCACAGCTATGCCATTGACCGTAAAGCTGGCATTTTGTGCGGCCGTTGTCTGGGTGAGTTTTTGTCCGGAATTATTGCCCGGATCATACGCAAGCAATGAACTCAGAGCCGCATCTCCCGCAACCGAAATTTTGACGCTGTTGCTGGCGCCCTGGGAGTTGGATGACAACGACAGACGGTACGGAGTTGCACTGCCGTCGTTGATGATGGATGCGGTAACTCCGACGTTAGCTGCATTGATTGCCGCAGCGATGCCTTGCAAGGAATTGTTCGTGGAGTTGATGGTTACGGTCTTGGTACCGTTGCCATTCGAGGTGAACGAGGCCCCCGTATATGTGCCATTGGTCAGGCTGCCTCCAGAAATTGTTCCCAAATCGAAAGTCAGAGTGGTGGTGCCGTTCCCGCCGATGGCAGCCGTTTGGCTTGTCTCTCCACCCGCCACCAGTGCCTGTGCCTGTGCCAGAGTAGTGACTCCAATTGAATAGGAACCCGGTGCCACTGTGCTTGTTGCAGAAGCTGTCAGTGCTGAAGTATTGGAAGAGGTGGCAGTCATTCCCTGAAACTGGCTTGCATCGGTCAAGCCGGACATCGCTGACTGGAAGCTGATCAGTGCGCTCTGTACGGTGCCATAAGCCGATATCTGGGATTGATAACTCGATTGCTGGTTTTGCAGATTAATCAGCGGTTGCTGTTCCGTTGCCATCAACTGGCTAACAATGCTGGAGACATCAATCATGGTGCCTCCGGCTGAAGATGTGGTGACTGCGCTGGATAATGATGATGTTGATGACATATCAGGAACCTCCTGTACTTACCGTAATTGATTACCGGTGTATTTTAACCAGTATTTGTCCCGTAAAACCATTACCGTTCGCTGCAAACATGTCGAGCTGGAGAAACTTTGTCCTTACCGGTCTTCGACACCCCGATCGACTGGTTGTTTAAGAATTAATTGCTTCGGCGGAACAATTGTCAGGCTTTCTGCTCAATCAACGCGCCTGGTTGCTCTTGTTCAATCATTTGTGAAATCGCCAACATTGCCTTTGAAGGAAATTGTGTCACCAGTTGCCCGGTTTGAGAATCCACCACCTTGATAACCGTTTCCTTGGTACCCTGGTCAATGCTGAACTCGATATTGATGTTACTTTCTTTCATTGCATTGTTGATATTGCTGACTGCATTTTTCAATTGGGCGTCAGTCGGCGGTGCCGGCTGCTGAGTTACCTTTGCGGCTTGAGCCAGCGCAGCCGGCGCTGACTGTGTACCGGATACAACAACGGGAACAGGTCCACTGTCACCAGTGAACCCGGGCGCCGATGCAGCGCTGCTTACATTCTGGATGAGCATGATGCCTCCTCCTTTGCCTTAATCCTGTGGCTAAAACCCAGCCGGTTGTTTCCGGCTGGGGTTACACTACTACACTACCAAAACTTACCTTAACAGAGCCAACACGCCATTCGGCAAGGTGTTCGCTTGTGCCAACATGGCCGTACCGGCTTGTTGCAGGATCTGACCGCGGGTCAGGTTGGCAGTTTCCGCAGCAAAATCGGTGTCTTGAATACGGCTGCGGGACGCGGTCAGGTTTTGCGCAGTCGTATTCAGATTACTGATTACCGAAGTGAAACGGTTTTGTATCGCACCCATTGCCGCCTGCGAATTATTGATATTGAGAAGAGCCGCATCAATAACTGCGATAGCCGAGTTTGCACCTGTGGGTGTCGATCCTGTCATCTGTGTCACGTCTATGGAGGCAACAGAAGAAAGCGAGCTACCATAAGAAAGATTTGCTGCTCCTGTCAGAAAGCCGCCATTGGCCGCACTTGACGATATCGAAAAACTGTTGGCTGAGCTGAGGCTGACTGTGCCACCGACATCAACCGCGTTGGCGGCAATAACACCTCCGGCTACAACTTTTGCGGCACCAGCCGCACCCGCGACACTTATCGTTTGGGCAGCCGCCGCAGAGTTGTTGACGACCCCGATATCGTAGCCTTGCGACTGGCTCAGGGCTATCGTCCCGGCAGCCAGATTGGCAACCGCTGTGATGCCGGTTGTGCCTGATTGGGCATTGATAGCCGTAGTCAAGCCGGTCAGGTCATTGCCATTTGCAAGCGTTGCGCTCACTGTCACCCCGACTGCCGCACCTGCCGCTGTGGGTGCTCCATACAACTTCAGGGTATATGCGCCCCCGGCGGCGGCAAAAGCCGAAAGTGTTGCGGAAGTGCTGGCAGTGGCCGACACGCCCGTAGATCCCGCAGCGGCGTTGATATTGGAGGCAATCTGGAATGCGGTTCCGACTGCGGTCATGGCGCCTGCAGAGGCCGCGAGAGCAGCCGTGCTGGCTGTATTCCCATTGCCGGAGATGGTCAGTGTCTGTGCTGCAACGGTATTACCTGTCGCCGCAAAGACGCCCGTAGCAGCGCCTACCGTAGCCGTAGTCATCGTACCATTGTCTGCGGCAGGCAGCGTGTTGCTACCGATAGCATTGGCTGAAGCGTTGCCAATCGAAAAATTGATGGTCTGGTTGGCATTGGCTCCGACTTGAACCTGTGCGTTATTGAGTGTTCCATCAATCAGATTCGTTCCGTTGAACGAGGTTGTGCTGGATATCTGGTTGATTTCCTGTTGCAACTGAGAGATTTCAGCCTGTATTGCCTGACGGTCAGAGGAAGAATTGCTGCCGTTTGCGGCTTGTACTGCCAAACTGCGCATACGTTGAAGATTGTCCGAAATCGTGGCCAGTGCGCCTTCCGCCGTTTGAGACATGGAAATACCGTCGTTGGCATTGCGCGCTGCTTGCGTCAACCCGTTGATTTGTGAAGTCATCCGGGTAGAAATCGCCAACCCTGCCGCATCGTCCTTGGCGCTGTTAATGCGCAAGCCGGAAGACAGGCGTTGCAACGCTGTCTGCAATTGCATCTGTGATGTGCTCAAATTGTTTTGTGCATTCAGCGACGCAATGTTTGTATTGATAATTAGAGCCATTTTAATTCTCCTTGAAAACTGGTTTTCTATTACGGCATGTTGCCGTTCACTTTGGTTTGCCTGAAGTTGCCAGACACAAGCAACCGCCGTTGCTTAGGTTATCGGGTTCAGATTCGGAAACTTTAGTGTTGATTGAAATTATTGCGGGGACTATCTTTAGAGAGCTTCTAAAAATGCAGCCTAAAAATAGTAGTTGGCGAAGAACTCACGCATTTCAACGGATTATGACGTTTTTGTAGGGGCGAATTTATTCGCACATAACTTGTTGAGCGTGCGAATAAATTCGCCCCTACAAACCCGTCAACTAAGGTTTTCAGGATTAATCATTATTAGCGTCGTCATTCCTGTGCAGGCGGGAATCCGGCGAGATAAATGACAAAACCTCGGCATTGACCCGCGTTGCGGGTATTTTTCACTCAACTAATGCTTTTACGGGATCGTGCCAAAATAAAAAAGGCATTCTACGCGAATGCCTTTTTTAACGGATACCAGCGCAACTCTACTTCTTTTTCTCCTTCTCCGCCGGTGGAGGTGGCGAGATGGATGCCTGACGAGCCAGCGCATCGGCTTTTTCCTGCAATGATGCCCTAGCGGCGTCAGCTTGCTTCTGCAATGCAGCATCACCAGTGGCAGGTTTATCTCCACCACCACATCCTGCCAAAGTCAACACGGCGAACAAACCAGCAACAAACAAACCTGCTTTCATGATAACTCCATTACTCCTGTGCTATTGGGTATTCCAAGGTGAATCTGGTAATACGCAAGTTGTACCCGACATGTCAGTTATTGTTTTATCCAGAACAAAGGTCAAGGATGAAGACGTTTCTGTTCCCTGAACCTGTGTAGTTGCTGTAATCTGGTCAACAATCCAGCTTGCATACTGTTTGAGATAGATCAGGTTAAAGTTTGCCAAGCCATTGCTATCCGTTGTCACGGTAGCAGGCACATTTCCGGCAGCAGAGGGCGCTGGAATCAACTGGGTGTTTTCAACAATATAAGGCGTGGCCCAACCACCCGGAGTTCCAGATCCAATACCAGTTATTTGTGCCGCAGTCATTGCTCCTGCTGTAGTAAGCGCTTCTCCTGCATCAAGAATCAGATTCTTGTTGGTATCTTCATTGGGGAATTCCGCATAAGTTGTGGTATAGCACGGCGGAGTCAAAGTCTTATCATACTGATAAATACCCGTTCTGAAATAAACCGGCCATACATTCAGCGACACCACCGCATTGGGCACTGGGTTTCCATTGGAATCCGAAACCAGCAGATTCATGGTTAACTCGTAAGTCGTGTTGGTCGTATCGGTAGGTACCGTACTAATTGTGGTTGGCCGACCAATTACGATGGAACCAACTGTTTGTCCGATAACTACATTCGTTGTACCGCAGATTGCAGTCCCAGTTGTACCGGCGGTTGCGGTAATGTTGGTACCTGTTGCAACAGGGATAGTTTGCACTGCACTGTTGGACGCAACGTAGTAGGTGCCTGTGAGACCAGTGCCCGTAAGAGCTCCTGTTGGGTTCATCGCAACAATTTGCGTTCCGGGTACTACTCCAGTACCTGTTACAGATTGTCCTACTGATAGCGTACCAGATGCCACTGATGTCACATTAAGAGTATTGACTGAAATAGCAACACTACCCACAGTTTGGGAATTGTTGACGGTGTAGGTGCCTGTGCCGCCATTGCCCGTAAGCCCTCCCGTGGGGGACATCGCAGTAATATACGTTCCGCTTGCAATACCGGAACCTGATAAGTACTGCCCAACCGCCAGCGGCCCTGATCCTGTAGCTAGAGTAGTCACATTTAGAGTTGTGCCTGAGATAGAGCCTGTTCCCGATGCTTGGGTGCTAATTGAACCAGTGACAATTGCCTCTACATCTGTCGGGCAAGTTCCATTCCCTGAACCAACAACCCTACCCACAATAGTTTCGCCACTTGCTCCGGTCGGTGTTGAACCCGAGGTAAAGGTTGTTGTAGCCTGACCAATCGAGTTTGTCGAGTTACTTCCATTGGAGGATAAGACCAGTGATGGAGAGACTGTTTCTCCGCCGCCTGCGGGATTCATCAAAGAGAATAAGACGGGGGCATTGCCCACAGGCTGGTCGCCTGAGTCAAGCACAGAAGCCGTGATGGTGGCCGTGTTGACAGATGTGCCTGAACTAGGGGGAACAACATTTGCACTAGACAGCAAACTAATTGTTGTTGCGTTCGCCGAAGATATCGCTACTTTGCGCGAATCTGTTGCAACTACATTACCTGATGCATCAAGACCATTAACCAGCACCGACGCCACCCCGGACAAAGGAGAATTTAAATATGCAGCTGGTGAACCGGCTGCGACAGTACAAACTGGTAACCCACAAACATTCCAAGTGCCGATGCTTGTGGATAGTTGGATATTTACAATCGCTGGATTTGAGCCAACTTGTACGTTAAACAGTAAACCACCTGAACCAGAAGTGTTTGTTTGAAGCGTGGCTGGATTTGCAGAAGGCGAAGTAATTGCGAATTGACTACCGCTCGTACTGACCGTAAAACTCTGTGTTCCAATTGCTCCAAGGGCAATTGCCTTAACCGTGGGCGTCCCGCTGGTATTAGTGTTTACTCCTGTGACTGTAACCACTAATTGTCCGTTAACATCGGTATTATCTAATGCAATATTAGTGGATACTGGAACCGGACCACTTGCGGTACTCAATGTGACTCCCGCACCCGAGGAAACGGTCAGCTGGACAGGCACATTATATACCCCCACACCACCCGCATTACTTACTTGGACTGTCATTGTGGTCGAGGTAGGTGTACCCGGAGGCGCAGCAGAAACCAGACCGGTCGCCGCTGGTGTCAGCGTTATGGTTGAACCCGTGATTTGAATCGGGATCGAGACCTGACCTGATGAAGGATTGGTCACGCCAGGCGAAGATGCAGTAACTGTAATCGTGCGGTCGGATTGATCGGCAGTTCCAGAACTAACTGTAACAGTAGCTTGTCCACTCCCATTGGTTACAGCCGATAACGCGCTAAGTGTACCTCCTTTTGAGGTGATTTGATTAATGGTCGTACTTGATACGCTTTGACTTGGGGTGACGGTGTAGCAAGTGTAGGTGCCACATGCACCGATAAGGTTTGTGATCTGTGTTCCTTGCGTTACGCCTGAGCCAGTTATGTACTGCCCAGCAGCCAAACCCGTACCGAAAGTCACTGTAAGCGTTGTGCCGCTGATTGACCCCCTAACAGATGCCCCTCCGGTTGTGTTGTCCGGCGAACTAAAACTAATCGGCACTCCCGATACAAGTACATTGTTGGCATTGGTAGCAGTAACGGTGATTGTTGCGCTAGTTGAATTATCAGACTTCAAACTGGTTTTGCTGGTGCCGATGGAAAGCGTTGAAGCAGACAACCCTGCAACCACAGTTAGACTGACGGGTTGTGATGCCGTTCCACTGGTCAGAGTAGCCACAACTTTATCCGTTCCGGCGGTTGATCCGGCGGTGTAAACGGCGGGTCCCGCAATTCCGTTAACGCTTGTTAACGCAGTCACTGGAGATATTGTACCGTAGGCCGGAACGCCGCTAACGGCAAAGGTCACCGTCTGGTTGGAAACCGGATTATTGTTCGCATCTAGCACCACGGCCGTCAGGTTTGAAGTCGAACCACTGGAAATAGATGTTGAACTTGCCAGCAGAGTTACACTGCTTGGATTAGCTGCAGTGAAGTTCACAGTAGTAGTTGCGACGAAGCCACTTGCATTGGCTTGAATATTTGCTGCCCCCAGGTTGTTTGAACTGTTCAGCGTAACTGTAGCAGCGCCTGTGGCACCGGTTAGAGCATAGTATCCACTTGTATCAGTAGAACCTCCAGTGAGTGTCCCGGCACTGGTGGAGAAATACACTTTCACATTTGCCATCGCCGGCGTCACAACAGCGACCAGTGCAGTAGATCCGCCTCCAGACGCTCCTCCAGCCGGAATGATCGTCGCACCGGGAGTGAGAGTCACTCCGTTGACCGCAATTGTGGCCGCGCTGGAAGTGATGGTTGCAGGGGTGGGAGCTGGTGTGCCGTTGCTGATCGTCGCGCTTATGATATCTGAGCCCCCGGTTGCACCTGCTGTGTAAACGACTGAGGCAAGACCATTGACCGTATTCACTGTTGTGTTGCTAATTGAGGGGTTGCCACTGTTTCTGCCTGTCGACGTAAACGCGAAAGTAACCGGTTCGCCCGTTACAGGGTTACTATTGACATCGGTCACATAAGCTGTGATGGTAGAAGTACCATTGGTACTGACGGCAGTAGGTGCTGCGCCTACCGTGATGTTAACCGCCTGACCCGCAATGAATGCCACATTGACAATGTTGGACGTGTAGCCTCCGACCGCAGCACTGACCGTTGCGGTCGCCAAACTGGTTCCAGTGGCAACCAGAGTGGCCGTAGCAAAACCGGAACTGTCCGTCGTCGCTGTAACTAAAAGCCCCGAACCGGAAGTGCTGGTAAGTGTTCCCGCGGAGGTGGTAAATGTTACGGTCTGGTTTGCCAGCGCGGCACCTGTTGTATCCTTAACTGTCGCGGTAATCGTATCGTAGCTTGTTGAACCGCCAACAGGAATACTTGGCTTGCTGGCCGCTGCCACTACCGAACCGACAACTTTAGCATTGTTGGCAACCGTGATGGTGGTAGTCGAAGATGTTTTCCCATAAGAGTCCACAGCCTGCACAGTGTCCACCCCAGCATTCGCTCCAGGCGTATAGGTAATTGTCGCCAAGCCGTTTACATCAGTGGTTGCGCTGGTCGTGCCGCCTGTGCTTACTAGCGTGGGCGTGCCACTGCCGATAGTTATCAAACCGTTGGTTCCCCTGGTTCCGACAAAAGAAAAGTTGAGCACATCCCCGGCGACAGGGTTGCCATTGATATCAACTACAGCTGCGGTTATCTTGGAGGAAGCACCCCCTGGAATTGCTGTGTTCGGCGCGGCGTTGAGACCTATGGCATTGGGCGTTCCTGCGACAAAATTCACTTTTGCGGGAACAGCAGTAATGTATCCGTTGTAGCCTGCTGTCACAATTGCAGTGGAAATCGGGTTGGATGTACTAGTCAACGTGGCTGTTGCAATACCTTTGACAGTGGTGGTTGAGGTGTTAGCCGAAACATTACCGCCCGTCACGGTTCCCTCGGTGGAATAAAACGTGACATTTGCCCCGGAAATTGGATTATTACTTGAATCGGTTACTGTGGCAGTTAACGTAGTACTTCCCCCAACAGCGGCAATTGATGGTGCTGTTGATGCAACCGTAATCGACCCGAATGAGATGACGTTGCTAACTATTGCCAGGTTTGTCGTTCCATAGATTTTATTGGATGCAGCCGTTGCAGTCAGCAACACTGATCCAGGTATGGCTGTGGCGGGGACAGTATAAGTAACCGAGACGGCACCATTCGCATCGGTCGTGCCACTTGTTGAATTAAATTTGCCACCTGCGGAGTTGTCCGAGAAATTGATGATTTGCCCTGCCCCGACAGCTTTACCGTTTCCATCAGTGGCTACAATAGTCAGTGTCGTTATGCCCCCGGGCAACACGGTTGATGGTGTCAGGTTCATTCCTATCGCCGCAGGAGATACAAAGGTCACCGTGACAGGGGTGGCCGCAGGGATCCCATTGGCATTCGCAGTGATTGTTGTAGAACTCGAACTGTCTGATATCAAATTAACCTGAGCAATACCTGAACCATTTGTAGTGGCTGATGTTGTTACGGTGCCTGACGTGATGTTAGCCAATGTGCCTGCGCTGGTCGTAAAATTAACGGTGATTCCTGACATTACAGCGCCAGTGGTATCGGTCACTTTGGCAGTAACTAAAGTAGTGCCAAGAGCACCCCCTCCAGCGGGAATACTGGTTGCGCCAGTGGTTAGACCCACCGTACCAACTGTCGCGGAAGTACCAGAGCTGCCTGGGCTAAATACATAGGGAGAAGAAGCCGTGGCAGTTGTTTTAAGAGTCACCCCACCGCTTGATGGGTAGCTTATTATGTTGCCGATGTTATCCAATGCTGTGTCATAAACGCCTCCTACAGCAAAGGAATCTGTCATTACGTTGATACCCTGATTGATGACGGTGTTCAAGTCAGCAAGGGCTGTTCCCGCAAGAATAGTAGAAAGGTTGGTTTGAACAGCCGATTTAGCTGTGCTTACAGCAGTAGCTGTCAGTTTGGAAGTTTGATTTGTGAAATCACTAAACATATTCGCCGGATTGCTGCCATATAACTGGTACATAACCAGTGTTGTGACCGGCGTGATATTTACATTGGCAGTAGTGTTTGCGGTTGTGCTTACAGTTAAAGTGGGCAAACCTGAATACAGGTATAAACCCAAGCTGCCATCGCTTGGTGTAGACGCTTCCAGCATGAACGGTTGAGTCATTCCGGTAACATCCACGCTGAATGTTCCGCTTGTGGATGTCGTAGTGGTTTTTAGTGCACCGGTACTATCTTTTACAGTTACAGTTGCGTTGGCCAGTGCGGCACCTGTGGCGGCGGTTCCAGTAATTTTTTGAGTATAGGTAGTCGTAGTCGTACCAACCCCGGAAGCACCCGAAGTTCCCGTAGAAGTCCCACTGCCTCCACCGGCACCGCACCCCGCAAGAACAGCGACCGCCAACGTCAACAAGAAGGACTTCGAGATTTTAATCATATCTATACCTGAAAAAAGGTTCCGCACGTTTAGTCTCCCGTTCACGCTATTCGCGCAATGATAATTTGTGCACAATATTTTGACAATTCAATTTCCCAGCAATGGGAATTCGCTCTTTAAAATTACCCCGCCTAAAGTTTTACCTCAGGCTCAAGGTGTCCTTCAGGATTTTCGGGGTTATGAAAATCAACAATTCCTTCTTGGCCTCGGTCTTGGTGTTGGTCTTGAACAGCCAGCCAAGCACGGGCACGTCGCCCAGCAACGGCACCTTTGAAGTGCTGTCGGTCACGTCCAGCGTATAGACGCCGCCAATCACCACAGTACCGCCATTTTCGACCAGCGCCTGGGTGGTGATTTTATTGGTGTCTATAATCGGGCCGTTGTTGGTCATTTGGCCTTGCGTATCATTATTGACATCGACCTTCATGTTGACGTGATCATCCGGGGTAATCTGCGGCGTCACTTTAAGGCTCAGGCTTGCATTTGCAAAGGATACTGTCGGGACTGTAGCCAGCGAGCCTCCGGTGTTTGTCGTATAAGGTATTTGCACGCCGGTGGAGATGGTGGCTTCTGTCGAGTCCGCCGTCACCACGCGGGGGCTGGCTATATTTTTGGATATCCCGTCATCTTCTGCCGCATCAATTTCCAGTTGCAGGACTTTGGTGGCCGATGCGTTAAATAACTGGAGCGTCGCCCCGCCATAAAATGTTGCTGAAGGCACACTCAAATTGGCTGTGGGATAAAGCAAAGCCTGGGTTCCCGAACCACCGATCTGGGTTCCCGTCGCGACTCCCGGGGAGGGGCGTGTTGGAACGCTGAGTTTACCTCCTATGCTTCTGCTAAAACTGGTTTGCGCATTGACAAAACGTGCTTCGATCATCACCTGGCGCACCGGTATGTCTATCTGTTTGATCAGTTTCCGTACCTCTTCCAGACCGGATGAAGTGTCTTTCACAAACAGGGTGTTGGTGCGCTGATCTATCACCACGCTGCCGCGCTTGGTCAGGAAGCCGGTGGTGGTACCATTTGGACCTGCCGCTCCGCGTAACATTACGGCGACATCGGCGCCCTTCTGGTAACTAAGCCGGAAACTTTCGGTTCGAAGAGACTCCAGCTCGGAAATTTCCTGATTCGCTGTCAGGCTGAGTTTTTCCTTGGCCGCCAATTCCTCGCGCGGGGCAATCTGGATCACATTGCCGTTCTTGCGCATATCCAAGCCTTTGCTTTGCAGAATGATATCCAGCGCCTGATCCCATGGCACGTCTTTTAAACGCAGGGTCAGGTTGCCACTCACCGAATCGCCGATGATCATGTTCATGGGAATATTGTTACTGTTAATAAAGTCACTGATAACATACAGCGCTTCGCGTACCCCGATGCTCTGGAAATTCAGCGTCAGTTTTTCTCCCGCATAACCAGCCTGGCTGCCCTTTATCAGCTTGTTGGGATCCTCCACTATCGGCTTGATTTCCAGAATGAACTTGTTATCTGTCTGGTAGGCGGCATGTTCCCACAAACCTTTGGGGGCGATCACCATGCGTACATTGTCGCCATCCACAAAGGTGTCTATCCCTTCTACCGGCGTGCCAAAATCAGTCACGTCAAGCTTGCGCTGCAGATTATGCGGCAAATCAGTTTTCATGAAGTCCACAATCAGGCTTCGGCCTTGTTGCCTGATATCTATGCCCACATTGGCGTCGGACAGGTCAACCTGAATGCGACCCTCGCCGTTTTTGCCGCGATGAAAATCCACATCGCGCAGGCTGTGCTGCTTCGCGCTTGGTTTGGCTTCGGCAAAACGGGTGGCGACGGGTGTGACTGCGTTGCCCAGCAACGTGCTGGAATCCTGGTTTTTACCTTGCAGGGTAATCAGCAGGGTGTTGCCTTCAATCTGGGTGTCATAGGTCAGCATCTGGTTCAAGTTGACCACGAGGCGGGTGCGGTTGCCGGCCTGCACGATGTTGGCGCTGCGCAAATCCCCTTCGCCGAATTCCTGGGTGGATTTGCCCAGGCCATTGGCCGTATTCGGGAAGTCAAACGCGATACGCGGCGGTGTGTTGATGCTGAATCCGGCCGGGGGATTGGCAAGAGCGCTTTTCAATCCCACCTTGATAATCAGTTTGCCCCCCGCAGCACCGCTAACACTGAGCGACTGTATGCTATTTGCATCAGGATTGCTTTGCGCATGGGCTGTCAGCGCACAAACCGCAAATATTGCGGCGGCAAACCGAATGATGTTATGAACCGCGTTACTGAACTGTCTCATGTTTAGGGCACCTCTAAAAATTCACATTCATCCCAGATACTGCGTTGCGTAATAAATTCAGCGGCGGATGCAGAGCATACTTCCCTGCAAGTATCCGCACGGCACTTCCGGTCATTCCACTAATTGCAGGCTGCTCATGTGCTCGGACCAGTCTCCGGAGCTATCCTGAATCATTTCCTTGATTTGTATTTCGGTTTCTGCAACGCCGGTGATCTGCCCGAAGTTCTGGCCAAGATAATTGCCCACCTTGACACGGTGCATTTTGCCGTCAGGTGAACGGATGATGGCCTGACCGACATTGTCCTGGGATAAGTAACCAACCATTTTCAGGCCATCCAGGGGGAACTCTTCCAACGCCTCTTTACGGCGCTCCATGTCCGGCTGGTTGAGTCCATGCAAGCCACCGTTCTTGAGATCCGGCTTGCGCGGCTTGAAAGGATCCGGCAAATTTGTGGAATTGTCGTAATTGAATGGTTCATAAGGTTTGACTTCGGGCGGCGGGTCAACCTTGCCGCGCATGTTGGCTCCGGAGTTCTTGACGAAATCACGCAAATCCTGGAATTCCTCTCCGCCGCAAGCGACCAACAAGAGTGAAGTCAGCAGCATTAAAAGGGCTGATCTGATCATTTTTTCGCTCCAGCCGCCGGTTTTTGGGCTGCAAGTTCGTTCTCATCCAGATAACGGTAGGTTTTTGCCGTCGTATCCATGGAGAGCGATCCACCGCCGGGATTGACGCTGATATCGTTTAACGTCACGATGCGCGGCAATTGGGAAATATCGCTGGCAAATCTGCCCAGGTCATCATAACTCCCGGTTACCTTGAGGGCGATCGCCTGCTCGGCAAACACACCTGTCGCAACTTCTGGGCCAGGCCGGAACAATTCAAATTGCAGCCCGCGCCCCAAGCCCGCCTGGTTTATATCTGTCAGTAACGCGTCCATTTCTGATTTATTGGGTAATTGCTTGAGCAATGCCCCAAACGATTGTTGGGTTTCGGTAAGCTGCTTCTTGATGATATCCAGATTGATGGCCTGCTGTTTTTTTACCAGATATGCATCTTTCAGTTTACCTTCTTCCTGTTTGGCATTGTTTAGTTTTAATAGCTGATCCTGCCAGTCAAGCAGATACCCGCCAATCAACACCAATATCAGGATGATGACGCATGCCAGCAGTTTCGCCAGCCAAGGCCAGCTCCCCGGATTTTTGGGGTTTATATTTTTTAGATTCTTTAATTCTTCCTGCAAGTTCATATATGGTAGACCTAACCTTTCATGCCGCCGGTTTTGCCGGGGCAGGGGAGGAGGGTGGCGCCTGTTTTTTCAAATTGAAATTCAGGGTGAAATCGTTCTCTCGCGCACCCCCAGTCCCGGATGCATGTATTTCAACCAGTGTCGGCGACTCCAGCCACGGGGAGTTTTCAACCGCACGCATCAGGGTGGAAATCCGCGCGTTAGACTGGGCAGAACCTATCATGGTAATCCTGCTGCCGCTCTGCTTCAGCGATTTCAGATACACGCCATCCGGTAAAATTCGCAACATTTGATCCAGCAGATGCACCACGTCAGAGCGCGTGGTTTGCAGGTTTTCAACCACGTTCTTGCGTGCCAGAAGGGCATCGGTCTGTTCGCGCAATTTCTTGATTTCTTCAATCTGCTTGTCCAGAATGGCCGTTTCATCCTTCAGGTATTTGTTGCGGCGATCCTGGAGGTCAATTTGGGTACCGATGGCGACATGCACAAAACCGACAATTGCCATCCCCAGCAACAGCGAGATAACGCTGAACGCGATCAACTGGATTTGTCGCGCCTTGCGCTTTTCGGCGCGGTGCGGCAGTAAATTAATGCGTATCATGATGGGTCGAATCTCCGCATGGCAAGACCACAGGCTATCATCAGCGCAGGTGCGTCCGTCTGCAACTGGCGGGGTTTGACGCGGCTGGAAAGTGTCATCTGCGCAAACGGATTGGCAACCAGCGTGGCCACCTGTGTGCGTGTGGCAACCGAATCATCCAAACCTGCCAGCGCTGCGCAACCGCCCGACAGAACAATATAATTTACTTCGTTAAAAGGAGTTGCGGTAAAAAAGAACTGTATTGCACGCGCCACTTCGCTGGCCACATTTTCGCGGAACGGGGCAAGGATGTCGCTTTCGTAATTATCCGGCAACCCGCCATTACGCTTGCCTGCCTCTGCTTCCTCGGCGGACAAACCGAATGTATTCTGTATCTGCTGGGTCAGTTGCTCACCGCCAATTTGCTGGTCGCGCGTGTAAACCGACTGGCCGTTTCGCAGCACATTCACATTCATTATGATTGAGCCGATATCCACCAGCGCAACGCACTGGTCAACCGCCCCGCCGGGCAATTGTGCGCAAATCTGGGTTAATGCGGCTTCGGCGGCATAAGGCTCCACGTCTACCACAACTGCTTTGAGTCCGGCCACTTGTGCGGCCGCCACCCTGTCTTCCACATTAGCCTTGCGCGAAGCGGCCAGCAGCACTTCAACTTCCTCTGAACTGTTGGGCGCCGGGCCGATCACCTGAAAATCCAGGTTGACTTCGTCCATGGCAAAAGGAATGTACTGGTTTGCTTCCGACTCAACCTGATATTCCAGGTCTTCTTCACGCAGTCCGCTGGGAAGCAAAATTTTCTTGGTAATCACAGCGGCGGCAGGAAGCGCCAGGCTGGCGCTCTTGATTCGGGTTCCCATGCGCTTCAGAGCGCGCCCCAAACATTCGGACACGGCTTCCAGATTATTGATGTTGCCATCAACTACCGCATCCTTGGGCAAGGGTTCAATGGCATAGCGTTCCACCACATAGCCGTTTTTTTTCGGCAATTCGCTTAATTCCACCATCTTGACCGCAGACACACTGATGTCAACCCCTATCAAAGGCGGCGTCCCGGCCCACAAAAAATCCAGTGGAATGTCAATATTTCCTTTAAGCATAGGCTGGTTAGAGCTTTTCCATATTAAAGTGGATTAAATCCTAACAATAACTATAACTCATGTAAAGTTTTTTCTTGAGGGAAATTTTTTTATAAAGTTTTTTCTGGCAATCCGGCAAGAGCCGATATAATTCGCCGCTGGTTGCCTGAACATCACTTATCATACTGCATGACATGACTCAACGCTGGTGGTTTTACCCGGTTCTAGCCTCGCTTGCTTGCGCTTTGCTGCCATTGCTGTTGCTGGCGTTTGCGGCAATGCTGGCCTACCCGACCCTGCCTTCGCTGGAGGTGCTGACCGACTATCAACCCAAAATTCCGTTGCGGGTATTCAGCGCGGAAGGTGTCCTGCTGGGCGAATTTGGCGAAGAACGGCGTGCGCTGGTAAAGATAGGCGAAGTGCCCGACCTGATGAGGAAGGCCATACTCGCAGCCGAAGACGACCGTTTCTATGAGCACGGCGGGGTCGACTACATGGGCGTGTTGCGCGCCGCATATTCCAATTTTACTTCAGGCGGCGCCAAGCAGGGTGCCAGTACCATCACCATGCAGGTGGCGCGAAATTTCTTTTTGTCCAAGGAAAAAACCCTTACCCGCAAATTCAATGAGGTACTGCTCGCACTCAAGATCGAGCACAACCTGAGCAAGGACGAAATTCTCCAACTTTATATCAATCAGATTTATCTCGGCCAGAGAGCCTATGGTTTCGCCGCTGCCTCGCAAATTTATTTCGGCAAGAATCTCAACCAGCTCAACGTGCCCGAAATGGCCATGCTGGCCGGCCTGCCCAAGGCACCCTCCGCCTATAATCCGGTGATCAACCCGAAGCGTGCCAAGCTGCGCCAGATGTATGTCCTGCACCGCATGCATGAACTCCACTTTATTGACACACCACAGTTCGAGGCGGCACAGCAGTATCCCATGACCGCCAAGCACGGCAATCAGGAATTTCCGGTCAAGGCGGACTTTCTGGCGGAGATGGTCAGGCAGGAAGTTTATGACCGCTATCAGGAAGATGCCTACACACAAGGTATCAAGGTTTATACCACCATTCGCCAGCAAGACCAGGCGGCAGCCTACAAAGCATTGCGCAAGGGCGTACTGGAATATGACCAGCGCCACGGTTACCGCGGGCCGGAAGGCTATGCTGACTTGGGCGACGACACCAGTGATGAATCTCTGGAAGAGGCGCTGCAAGACGTCACTGACAGCGATGACCTGATTCCCGCAGTGGTGCAAAAAGCGAGCCCCACTGCGGTTCGCGCCTATTGCAAGGGTGGGCAAACTATCGAGATCAGCGGTGAAGGGCTGAGATTTGCGCAACGCGCCTTGGGCGATAAACTTGCACTAAACCAGCGCATACGCACCGGCTCGATAATTCGCGTGCAGCAAAACGAAAAAGGCGCCTGGCAAATTGCCCAGCTTCCGCAAGCGGAAGCCGCTTTCGTTTCCGGCAGCCCGCACGATGGGGCGATTTACGCTTTGGTTGGCGGATTTGACTTTAACCGCAATCAGTTCAACCATATCACGCAAGCCTGGCGGCAACCCGGATCCAGTTTCAAGCCGTTCATTTATTCCTCGGCGCTTGAGAAAGGATTCACTCCCGCCTCCGTCATCAATGATGCGCCGCTATCGTTCAGCGCGGCCGAAACCGGCGGCGAACCCTGGACGCCAAAAAACTATGAGGATGGTTTTGAAGGCCCGATGCGCATGAGGCAAGCGCTCATGAAGTCCAAAAACCTGGTCTCCATCCGTATCCTGCAAGCCATTACGCCCCAATATGCGCAAAACTACATTACCAAATTTGGCTTTGACGCCGCCAAGCATCCGCCCTACCTCACCATGGCACTGGGCGCCGGTTCGGTCACCCCGATGCAAATGCTGACCGGCTATTCCGTTTTCGCCAACGGCGGCTTTCTCGTCGCGCCTTATTTCATACAGCGCATTGAAGACGCCAAAGGTGTCATATTGAATAAAGCCGAGCCGGTGATTGCCGGAGAAAATGCCGAGCAAGTGATTGATGTGCGCAATGCATTTACCATGGTCAGCATGATGCAGGATGTAATACGGCACGGCACCGGCTTCCAGGCAATGAAACTCGGAAGATTCGATCTGGCGGGGAAAACCGGCACTACCAGCGATTCGGTCGATGCATGGTTTTGCGGTTTCCAGCCCACCGTAGTGGGCATCGCATGGATCGGTTTCGACACCCCGCGCAGCCTGGGCAGCAGGGAAACCGGTGCCCAGGCCGCCCTGCCGATCTGGATCGACTACATGGGCAATACGCTGAAAAATGTTCCGGAAGCAACCTACACCATGCCTGATAATATGGTGGCAGCACGTATCAACAATAACGGCTTGCTGGATCCGAACGGCGAATTGACCGAATATTTTTACCAGGAGAAATTACCTTCTAAACTTTCCGTGTCGCCACTCGAAAAATCGCAAAGCGAAGCTGTAAAAGACCAGTTATTCTGACTTGTTGGTATTGCCTCAAACCACTCGACGGGAGAGACCTGTTCCCTCCGGTGAAAGGGTTGAAAAAGGGCTTGAGACAACATTGGAAAGTTCAATAGTTAATGAGCAAAGATCAATCACCCCGTCGCAACCTGATGCGCGAACAGCTCGCCTATCATGCTGCCCGCCTGATAGCCGAGGACGGTATCACTGATTACGGCCTTGCCAAACGTAAAGCGGCCAAACAAATGGGCGCCACGGACACTCACCACTTGCCAAGCAATCAGGAAGTGGTTGACGCATTGCACAGCTACCGCGCGCTCTACCAGCACGACAGCCACCCCGATATTCTGTATCAATTACGCGAAGAAGCGCTCGCCGCCATGCGCATGCTGGAGCCGTTCCGGCCCTACCTTACCGGATCGGTGCTGAACAGCACAGCGGGCGGACGATCCGACATCAACCTGATGCTGTTCAGCGATGATGCAAAAGCCGTGCTGTTGTTCCTGCTCAAGCACAACCTCGAATTTGAAGATGGGGAATGGAGAGTGCGGGTAGGGGGACATGAAGAAACGGTGCCAAGCTACACTCTTACCAACGAGTCAGGCACCCAGATACATATTATCGTCCTGCCCGAAAATGCCCGCCACAGCGGAAGCCGCCACCCGGAAACCCATGCGGACATTGCAGCGGTAGAAGCGTTGTTGGGTGACTGATTAAACACTTGCGTATTCGTCCGCTACCGTACCCCGGGGTATTTAAAATGTGGCAACTTTGCAGAATCTGACAGCCCGCACTAATATGGCGCACAAACGCACAGAATGATGCTTTCGTATTGGAGTTGATGCACTAAAAGATGGCGCAGCAGGATAATCCAAATAAACTTGGGCGGGAGAATTTCAGTTCCGCACCTTCTTGTGGCTGTTTTATTGGTTCCGGCTTATCCGGGCCCGGCAATATCCTATGGTGCCTGTTTGTCACATTGTCCGGCTTTAACCTATACTTAGGTTCACTGGGATTCACCGGGATTACGATTCATGAAGTCACGCTATTTGTTTGTATTACTGTGCCTGGGTTGCACGGGTTGGGCGCGCGGCGAGATATACAAGTCCGTCGATGCGGAAGGGCATGTAACTTATTCCAGCACACCGAGCAGAGGAGCAAAAAAACTTTGGCTGGAACCATTGCCATCGCCGTCGCAACCTTTGAAGGATTCCTCGTCGCAATCTGTGCGCGCGCATAATAAAGCCAGCCCTTCGGATTTTCCCAGAGTTGATAGCGGCACACAAAAAAACCGTGACAGCACAAGACGTAAAATACTTTCGGACGAGTTGGCTGCGGAAGAGAAACTGCTCGCTGAAGCACGTACAAACCTGAAGCAGGGCGAGGCCGTCCGCAACGAAACCACCTCCGAAGGAAAGTTGCACGCACTGCATGAAGAGGTGACGTTACACGAGAAAAACATAGTCGCCCTGAAAACCGAATTATCCAATGTCAAGTAGACATCAGATAGCTGGCATATTTTCTGCTTTGCAACCTCTCATGGAGAACACCTTCTTACCCTCATTGGAACACCTTGCCACTGCTGTCATACTGCTGGATGAGCAGTCGCGTATCGCCTATTTTAATCCGGCTGCGGAGAACCTGTTTGCCTTGAGCAGCAAGAATCTGATCGGGCACCCGGTACAACATGCGTTTACCGACACCGGGCAACTGGTTGCCGCAATTCAACAGGCACTGACCAACAACGCC
>Ga0364881_10098_pt1 | contig 58860 bp, 43 predicted proteins | sample ExccelJu500001D4_5_FD_206923 | JGI IMG/M metagenome (GOLD analysis project Ga0364881, IMG submission 206923) | Enriched cells from Trout Bog Lake Hypolimnion, Wisconsin, USA - BchlTB.July30.5000.01.D4 | ecosystem: Environmental > Aquatic > Freshwater > Lake > Hypolimnion/Profundal zone | place...
ATCATCATACTGCATCACTTCGTCCCACTCGTAGAGCCCTCCCTGATTTATACAATTAAGAGGATTGTCATTAAAACAATACTTCTCAGAAACACAATTGTCTCTCTGGTCCTGGGAAGATGCAAGGATTGTTCCATAATTAAGATTTGATGCCATCCAGCATTGCGATCCAATCTGAACTGTCGGATAGACTTTATTATCCCTTATGTCGGTAATTGGATCACCACATGTCACGTGTGACGCGTCACGCGTCACGATCTGTCGGATAGCAGTTGCTGCGCAATTATTTGCATTAGTATATGAGTAAACGATAGTATGTGTCCCAACGCCTGTTGCCGATGGGTCAAAAACACCAGTCGATGAATTTACTCCTGGCCCGGAATAATTTCCACCCAGTGGTATTCCTCCTTTCAACTTTATTGGTTTTGCATTGACTGTTGTAATCGTATCAAAACAGGAAGTAAAAGTGACAACAGGAGCCAGTGTTCCACTCATGATGATCTTTGCTGAGGTTGCAGGATTACCAGTTACGCAACCAAGATTAGAGTGCATCACACAACTAACACTGTCGTTATTGGCTGGGTCATAGGTAAAAGTGATAGAGTTTGTTCCGGCATTTGCTCCGTTCACTTTCCACTGATAAATAGGCCCAGGCCCTCCATTTATTGGTGTGGCAGAGAAGGTGACAGGTGATCCGGGACAGAAGGGATTGGATGAAGCTGAAATGGTAATACCTGTCACCAAACTAATGTTTTGGATCATGGTGATGGTGTTGCTGGTTGCCGGATTGTTTGTCCTGCAGTTTACAAAAGAGGTCAGAATACAATTCACCTGGTCATTGTTTGCAGGGTTGTAGGTAAAGTATTGACTGTTTGTTCCTGCATTTATTCCATTCACTTTCCATTGGAACACCTGTGCAGGCCCGCCGTTCGTCGGTGCCCCGGTAAATGTGACAGGTGAACCCAAACAGAATGGATTGTTAGAAGCAGAGATCGTTATCCCCACAGAAAGGTTCTGAAGAACTGTCATAGAAATCTGAGCACTGGTTGCAGGGTTATTTGATGTACAGGTATCAGAAGAAGTCAATGTACAGGAAACCACATCACCATTCGATGGAAAGTATGAATAACCGGAACTATCCGTCCCGGCAACATTCCCATTAACTTTCCATTGATAATTTGGTGTGGTACCTCCGTTTGTTGGTGTTGCAGAGAATGTGACTAAAGTACCGGTACAGATCTGGGTTCCTGGTGAAGAGATTGTGATTCCGACCGGATTTAGTGGATGAATGGTAAGATGTATGGTGTCTGAATTACTGCACCCTGAAGTATCGGTCACCCTCACCATATAACTTCCCGCAATACCTGTTTTATAGGTTTGTGCATTCCCGATATTAAATTGTTGTGAAGTCAGATCCGACCAAACGTAAGTGCAACCCATGCAATATCCTGCATTAAAGATCGCTGAGTCTCCCTGGCATAAGTTTATATCTGGGCCAAGGTTTACAGATGGACGGGGCTTGAACGCCACATTTACACTGTCGCTCGATGAGCAGGTTCCCAAATGACCAATAACCCAGTATAAACCTGCACTCTTTGCCCAGATGGTCCTGGTCAAAGCGCCTGTATTCCAATGGTAAGAAGACAAACCGGCCCCTGCATCGAGAAGTACACTGTCTCCCTGGCAAATTGAACGATCAGGACCAAGATTAATCTGACTGAGAACCGACACATGTATAGTATCAGAATCCGTAAAACTACAAGGGGAGACAGGAACATTAACCCAATAGGTTCCTGAATCATGAACATAAATAATTTGTGTGGATTGTCCTGTATTCCAATGGTACCATGATTTTCCGGGACCAGCATCCAATTTCATACTATCACCTGTGCAAATGGAAGTATCTGCTCCTAAGTTTACAGGTGTAAAAGTCAGGTTTGAAATAACTATAGTATCACTCAATACACAAGATGCCGATGTTTTTTGAACCCAATAAGTTCCTGGTGTTGTCACCGTGATGGTGCGTGTTGTGGCATTTGTACTCCAAAGATATTGATAATCACCATAACCAGCATCGAGTAATATTGAATCTCCCGGACATAGTGTTCGATCAGGCCCAAGATTTAATCCGGAAAAGTTCGTATAAACGTTCGACCTTAAAGCGCCACCCCTTAATTCGTTAATAGTGGAGATCTGGAAATTACCCGTTGAATTACTATAAGTCATTGGAATAGGTTCACCTATATCATATCCATAAAACCCCCAAACATTCCCAGTTGAAGGAATTGGAATAAAGTTTGCAGGAACCAATATTGTTTGAATGTATGGAACGGAACATGTAAAATTACCGCAATCGACAGTCTTACATAGAATATTCATATCATAAGAATCTACTTGACCGTATGGGCCTGTTCTTTCAAAAGTGACCTGGTATGATCCTGCGCAGGATAAGGGCGGAATAATTTCTCCTGCAACTTCAGAAGACATAATATTATTTTTATGGAATATATAAACTTCAACAGGAAGATTGCTTTGAATATAATATGGATTATATGTAAATGCTTCATATTTTACGCGTTCCCCGCGATTAATCACCCCAAGTTCATTACCATCAACAGATACTGAAGTTGAATCTGTAAATGCGTAAATATATAGAGTCGAAGTACTTCCTGATCCCATTACTACCGTAAATGCAAGATATTCATTTGAGACTAAAGTTCGGGGAATTAACTGATCACCCGCAATATCAATGGATAAACCAGAAGCACCATCCGGCCTAACAGCATCATCTGTCACAGTCACTGCAACAGGTTTATCAGAAAAAACAAAAGTTCCCCCAAGATGTGAACTCGTATCCCCGGTCAATGCCCTGCCCGACCATGCCTGTCCCCGGTTCAAATGAATAAATATGGTATCCAATCCAGTCTGGCCTTCCATCGGTTTAGTCGGAACAATTTTTACTGTTGTTCCGTCTTCAGAGGCAACAACCGAAATCGAGTTTCTCGCCGGAGGATCACAATAAGGATAATTAATATATTGATCCTGTGCAGGGATAATAAATTCATTGCCCAAGGCATTATATCCCTTTAAGGTATATCCTTCAGAGTTGATCCTGTTCTGGATCTCATAAACAGCATTTATCGGTTTCGTAGAAGTAATTAGAAGCCCGGAATTTAGTATTGTATTAGCAGGCTTACATTCAATCTCATCGATGAAAGCAGTAAGGTTGAGTTGATGAACGGAATCATTTGGGAGAGTATCGGTTATTACATGAAAATTTGGATTGGCCGGCTCACTGATATTGACAATTGCGGGCCCTTCGCTTGTTGAGATCACTAAAACAATGGGTCGATCAATTCCAGTTGTATCATATATTTGTGGGTAAGTGACTGCGTAGGATATTTGCGGTGCAGCAAACCAAAACTCACGATCTGTTTGTGAATACCCGACCACAGCCATCAAAGTAAAAATAATTAATATAAAAAACCGTAATTTGGTACTGAAATTCATTGGCTCATAATATCGGCATGAGTTAGGTTATCCCCCAAAATTAGATAAGTTTTGTTTTATTAAAGCCAAAAGGGAAAAATAATTTCCCTTTGGCTTTTAAAGAGTCTAATATAACGAAAAGTTTGAACATGTTATCTTGTGATACTAATCTTGTCTGATGCGATGATAGATCCTTCTATTTCAATTGATACTAAATAAATACCAGGTGCCCAGTCTTGTGAGTTGATCATGATTTGACCTTTTTCCTTCGTCAGTGGCTCAATATTTATCAACTTTCCAAGAGAGTTAAAGACTTTCAATGTTGCAAATGATACAAACTTTGTGGATAAATTATAATCAACAACAAAGAATGTATTAGCTGGATTTGGGTGAACTTTTAAATAACCATCAGTAGGTTGAGAACCATTTCCACCTTGATTATTAGTCATAGTCGAATCAGTGAATACAGGAAGAATAATTGGTTCACGGTAATTGATTTCCTTTGAGGCAATCAGCAGGTTCCTTGCATAGGCTCCCAGGCAATTAAAGCTATTATCATTAATCGCTTCTAATTCGGAAATTTGTCCGGAACTAAGATTCAAAATAGAGGTAGAGGATTTCCTGAGATCCAACACGATATTGAAAAGGCTTTTGAATGATAAATAGTCTTTTTGATTATCAGATGTTAAAGAAAATCTACTTGGTATATCCGCTACAACACTTTGTGCCAAGCCGACTTCTTTCTGTTGTAAATAAAAGAAAGCCAGATCAAAATACGAATTAAGTGTGTTTCTCAACGTGTACTTGTTAACAACACTATCCATTTCAGCCTTAGTAATCCCTCCTTTAGTAATGATATTATTGACATTAGGATTGTCCTGAGTCTGTGATCCACCTCCATTATTAATAGTATTTGGACATTGATTAGATGGATTAATTAATGAAGAATACGTGGAAACATTGATTGTACGATACCAAGGAAAATATGAGTAACCAGCTGGTTGAATAGAATTTTGAGGATACAAATATTGACTTATAGGATTACAGTTAGCATCGTAAATGTCATATTTTGGTACTGGAGTGCCAAGATCATGGAATAGGTTAAATACTGGAACAATATTTCCCCCAAAAATAGCATTCTGGTAATCGGCAATGCCATAATTTGGTTGCAGGCTTCCCGTGAAGGTAATTCCAATTGAGACCGTTGTTGAGTTAAAAGTATTGCAAACATAGCAAAGCCCATCGGTGTTTGGATAAGGATCTCTGTTGGCATATTGTGCAATTGTACTATATTTTAACCCAAGAAATGTATTCCTGTATATCACATTTGCGTCAGTACCTGAGTTGTTAACGATAAGCCCGATGGTTGTTGGATTGGTCGAAGTTGATTGGAATGTATTTCCTTCCACATGATATTGAGTGCAATTATCAAGGTACATACCATAAGGACCTACAATAGAGACTCCTCCTGCAGGTTCAGGAACAGTAAATGTATTCGATACTACGGTTGCGTTAGTATATGCACTGAGATACACACCACTTTGTACTGAGTAAAAATCAGACGATGACACAGTGCAAGGATAATACCCGGAAGTATTTACGGCATAAATACCTCTTGTAAGATTAGTAAATGTACATCTTACCAAATCCTGGGTCGGACATGGGCTTATGTTGCTATTACTGCACCAGGCACCAACATTGATACCTGAACCTGATACATTAATCCCTGTCCCATAAGGATCAGTAGAATATGAATTGATAAATGAACATCCCAATGCAGACACTGAGGTATTATCTGTTACAGTTATAAAAGAAGCAAATTGATTAATATCATTAATAAATGGTGTTGTTGAGAATTGACAAGATGTAAATGTTGGACAACTTGCTGAGTAAGTATAAGGCCTGACATCTATTCCAATTCCGTTATCTGTAAATATACCCTCGTTTGCAGTGACGATTCCACCGGCATAGGTATCATCAAAGCCTGATCCTGAACGTTTTCCACATAAGATACCAATTTCTGCATTATCAATTTCCCCGTTATTCAATACATTTACGGTTCCCTGGTAGATGGCATTATGTTTTTGATTGTATTGACCCCAAACCTCAATTCCCATCCAAAAGTCAGTACAATTAGATGTGATTTTTCCACCATTGATGATAAGTTTGCCGCCCCATGATTGGCCGTTTCCTTGTTGAACAATAATTCTGCTTTGAGGTACCATAAAAACTTTTCCAACAACTGTCAAGGTAGCGCCCGGTTCAATAATTATATCAGAGTTAACATAGGTCTCATTTGTCCAGGTCTCATTAGAAGAAATTGTAATTGGAGAGTTTGGATTGTAATTACAATTCACATCATAAACAGCATTATTATTGGCGTTAAGTCTATACTTTCCCCATAATGTTTTTACAGCGCGTCCTGGAGTTTTCCAAACATAGAGTTTTGTTCCTGAACATGCGATAATTTCATTTTTTCCATCATTATCTATGTCATCAATACATGGTGTTGCATAAACCAGGCCACAATTGATTGGGAACCCTACAGCAGGTTGTCCGGATAATTTATAACCGAAAATCTTACCATCACTTTCATTATTGGATGCAACCACAATTTCAACTTCATTGTCACCATCAATGTCAGCCAGTAATGGAGTAATGCGCTGTGCTTGTAAACCGGGAACAGGTATTGGAAAATGGCCTGAACCACCCTCAAATGGAAGATTATTTCCTTGGTAATCCCATGCATATATATTATCATCTTCAGCAATTACAACTTCCATATGGCCATCATTATTAATATCTCCAACACTGGGAGCAGGTAACCAGGCAGTGACACCAGAACCACCAGGAACGGTCACAGGAAAAGTATGATCATTATAACCCCAACCAGATATGCAATTTCCTGTATTGTCAAGGACAAATAAATGTGCAGTAAATGCTATTTTGCTATGATACCATATTTGTGTTGGATCATAAGAAACACAGATCAATTCAGATTTACCATCATTGTTGATATCAGCTACAGCAATTGGGGCATCCATTGCATCATTATGTCCTGTATTAGCATTGTAATATTCAAAGAAAGAACCATCCGGATTATTAGAGATTGGATTGCCGTCTGCACTCCATACATAAATGCCATCAGTATTATCACAATTATTACCAATACCAATAATATAGTTTTTATGTCCAGTTTGAAAAAGGTCTGCTACTACTGGGATACTCATAGTCGCATTATTAGAAGGAATACCAATTGGCCACCCATTAAAATTTGAACCATCGGCACCATTTAAGACATAAAAATCACTTCCCCATTCCCCTTTTAAACTTACTTCTGTTAATCCATCATTATTATAATCCGCCAATACATCTCCGGTTAAATCTCTACCAGTTACGGTACTCCATTTTTTTAGAGGCAACCCCGTATTTGGATCAGCGTCCTTAGTAGAGAAACAAAAAGTAGTATTTTGATCAGTGCTTAAATTGTTAGCTCCATCTCGTGTGGTCACGAGTAATTCGGCTTTCCCATCCTGATCAACATCTGCAATTGCAGGCGTAGCAGTGCTTCTGCAATCAAATTGGTAAAAACCACTTGCAGAAGAAGGAAATAATTTCGTTCCATTGGAATTGTACCCAAGAACAGAACCATTAGTGCCATTGATATCCTCAGTTGACATAAATACCTCTTTTTTTGAATCGCCATTAACATCAAATGTCATGGGTGATCCTTCAGATCTATATCCTAAACCAGTAAAATCAATTGGCCAACCGGATTGTAACGGAAATGATGTCCACGCTTCTAATGGAATTGATAGCGGTCCTTCAACACCACTAAGTGAAACGGCACTTACTTCATAATAATAAGTGGTTAATGGTGGAAGATTATAATCATTATAAAATGCTGATCCGGGTAAAATCGCAGAATTTAGTTTGGTATAAGGACCACTTAAAGATGAACTGCGGTAAATGTTGTACCCCTGAAGAGTAGTTTGAAAGTTTGTTGGAGCTGTCCAATAAAGATCAATCTGATCAAAGGTGCTTGTGAAGCCGCCCCATTGAATTTGGGCAGGAACATTTAAATTTAATGGAATTACCCAGGTCTTTCCATAAGAATTGACGATTGTAAGTGTGAAATCCAATTCTTGATGACCATATGAATTTACTACGTGAAAATGATATGGCGTAGTATTCTGAGCGTTTGAATAGGGCTGAATATCTCCATAGCTTTGTTGTGAATTGCTCATAATATCAACCCATAGGGATGTTGTTGATAAGGTCGCAACAATACCTGTCCCAACAGCGCTCCCCGTATTGTTAAGTGAAACAGTCAAATCAACATCATCACCGGGATTAATGATATTATAACCGCTGGTTGAGTTAAAACTTGTCGCTTTTATCGACATTACAGGGCTATGTAAGGTCATAACAATATCACCTTGATAGGGGGGGCTGGTTAAAGCGAGATGTAAATCAACGATTTGATTATCTACAGCATTATTACTTATCTGGAACAAGTAGTCCGGATTAGATGTACTGGTTCCATTGGCAGGTATATTCCCAAATGATGACGTTGGTTGAAGGATGTTAATAATGCTATTACTACAGCTTAATATCCCTACAACGTTATTAGCATGTTGAATACCATCGTTCGTTAGTGTTATTGGGAAATCTATTGTTTCCCCGGCATCCGGCTGATGATCTTGATTTCCTACACCAGGTGAAGGGCCATCGTTTATTACGTAAGCCGAAATATAAAGATTGGGGTCATTCGGATTCTGTATAACAGGTATGTTACCTTCAACAGGTAGATATTGTCGTGCTGTTACTTTATAGGTCAATTGACCAATCGTGTTAATTATACAAGAATAATTAACCGAAATTGGGTTCCCGGTTCCAAGTGCACTTTGAACATGATATACTTCTCCATCTTTCAAAAAACAAATTTCAGCTTCAAAACCAACCCTAAGCCCTGTTATTGTTAATGAAATATTGTTCTGGCCGGTCACAAGGGTTGCAGGAGTTGGAGTGACAGTCAGAGGACTATTGGGAATATCATCCCAAATTTGTAATGCAGGATCGCCAAATAATGTCCATTTTCTTTTATAATAACCATTATCATAATAGGAATTCCCCATATAGCAAGAGTTCTTAAACATATCATAAGCATGTACAATATTAGTTGTGTTCGAACAATAAAGATAATTCAATAAAAGACTGAATCGAAAATCTTCAGGCTGCCATCCAGTACCTGCGTTAGCAATAGCAAGGACAGCACCACCATTTGCATTTTTTATGTCATGTGAAACAATACAATCCTTTTCAAACCTTCCTGGATCACACCCATTGGTGAATAGAATATGCAATGCAGATCCATTACTAAGCCCATCAATATCTTGTTCGGTAAGCGATTGATCTTTCATATTTACTGACGCTCCCAAAGTATATGGTCCGGAATGATCACAATGCATTATGAAATTATATCCACCATATGCGCCAACATTACTCATACGGTCAATAGCATTATTTCTGCTCAATTCTTCATCTCCGGGACAAGTATTGTAAGACTGGTCATTATAATCGTCATAAAGACGCCACTTATTGTACTGTATATCAGATGGAATACAAGCATTCGTAAATGCAGAATTAAAATCACATGAAGTATTATATGGTGGATTATAAATAGGATCAGTGCCCCCTAGGTTTGCTCCCAAAATTAAATCATTTGAAAGGAAGTTACTTGGAATAATATTGGAGTTTAAATCGACAAGCGTTTCATATTCAATAACTTTATTAGTATAATTTTGTACATCCTGCGCATTAGAAACAGGTACTCGTCCAACAAAATTTGCCTGACTTTCATCAACTTGATCTTGCGATTCTCCAAATTGTTGATTTCCATTTGCATTCCAATCGCCATTAACGGTCGCATAATATAAGTCTGTTGGTTTCCAAACGTTATCATAAGTATCTAAATTTGCCAGTCTTGCCGGTATAATGTGATAATCACCCCCTAAAAGGACAAATAACCCATACCCATATCCCCAAACTTGATTTGTCGTGACATCAATAAGATAATTTCTGATTTTTTCAGCAGTGTCAATGCCAGGATATTTGCCATTAATGTCATTTTCAAAAGTCACAATTAATGCAGGGATTCCCTTTTTTGTTTCCCAATCAGCAAGTTGTTGGAATGCGGGTTTTAAAGCATTAATCGTTATTATCAGATAATCTGGCAATACATTTAAATTGAATGGAAATTGATTTGAGATCAATTGCTTTATTGAGTCACTATTTTTATGAACATTTTGAATCCCACCTGTAACAAATTCTAAATCTTTTTTATTTTCAATCATACTCCTAACCATGTCTTTTGTTAACTTCTGCCTTGTTTCTGAAATTCTGGGAGGGATTTTGATCGGAACATTTCCTATTTCATAGTTTATTGAAAATCTTATTGCTGAAAGTAAATTGATTTTTCGGGCACTTGGAATATATTCAATAGGATAAACGTTTACAGTAACAATCTGGTAGCCCATCACATATGAAATATCCCTAAGTTCAACAATTTTATTCGGAATTGGCGTTGCAGAAGAATAGATTGTTTGATCAGGTTTTACAAACTCTTGTTTTATTGTTTCTCCTGTTCTTCTTGGAGGTTGAGCTGGGAATACGTAATAGGTACCATCCAAAGGCGTTTTTTCAACTCCAGTAACAATAATATCTTTAACTTTTGAATTTAGAGGAATTACATAACTTAACACTTTGTAAGGTATTTGTGGAGCTCCTACAGCTTGAGTATATTGACATCCATTGATAGATAGAAAATCAAATTCCTACTGTTTCTGAATAAGAAGATCTTTTTTATCAACTTTTACCTCTGCTGAAAATTGAGCAAAACTAACCACTGAGTAAATGATTAGTAAAAGAACAAATAAATACTTTTTCATAATGGTCATGTTTTTTGATTTATGTAACAATAATTAAGCTTAGAATAACTGAGACATTTCAATAGGTATTAATTTCCTTCTTTCTTTATAAATTTTGTCGAATAAAGAACAGATGATTGATCGCTAATTACAAGACTATAATTTCCAGGAGATAGGTTTTTAAGGCCATCTATCTTGTAACTTGTTCCATGAAAAGAAGTTTCCAATAGTTTTTTCCCATCAACCGAATAGATATCAACAGTATAAAATAAATGAGACTGAATTGACGAATTACTTTGTATGGAGATATTTATTGAAGAGGAAACCGGATTGGGATAAAACGTAAACCCCTCTTTTAGTGTCTGGGGTTGTGGATTGATCCCATCAATGATACCATGTTTAAATATCCATCCATCTATAGTGCATGCAAATCCACATGTGTCGTTCGAAAAATTGATGCTTATAAAAAGAAATCCACCAAGCTGGCTTGCCCATGACTGTCCACCGTCTAAGCTACCAAACAAATAGCCAGTCCATGCCATTGCATCATATCCTGCAGTATAACCAGTATCAGGAGATGGGAATGACATATCTGTTACAATCTGTCCTGCAGCTAAAGACGATGAATCCCATGAAGCGCCAAAATCATGTGTGGAATATAGTGGTGAAGCCTCAGTGGAAATATAGGCTAATCCACTTGGAAAAGTCACAATAGAAGTTAACGATGCCCATGAACCAACAGAACCAGGAGAATGAATTGATTGCCATGTTGCTCCTGAATTAGTAGTTCTCCATATGTAGTTTTCACTGAGGCCATCAGATATTGCTAAACATGTATCCATGTTAAAAGCGGCAATTTTATGGATGCCTGCATTCAGGCTTTTACAGACGCTAAAAGTTGTGCCGCCGTTTGTAGTTTTAAGGATCACACCGGTATCTGCATAATTTTCAACCACACTGACACTTGATGAACCTGAAACCCAACCAATACTACTATTAATAAAACAAATGCTTCGAAGGTTAAGAGTTGTATTGGTAGTACATGGATTCCAGGTATTCCCGCCATCAATTGATTTTAACATTGTCCCGGTGTCTCCGCAAATGAATCCCGTATTAGAATCAATGAACTGGACATCAAATAATTGTTTAGTAGTATTGGTCTGGATCTGTTCCCAGGAATACCCGCCATTAGTTGTCCTCACAAAAAAACCACCAGGGCCGACTGCATAAGCATGGCTCACATCTAAGTTAAAGACCTTGTTTAACCTATTGCTACTTGAATAACTCGCATACCAACCTTGCGAAAAAGTAGCCCACGGTAAAACAAAGAAGGCCAAAGAAATTAAGAGATAATTTGTTTTTGTTTTCATATGTCTAAAGATTATAGATTATTATTATTACTTACTTCCATCATCATACCAAACATCCACAACTACTTTATCCTCAGAATCAACCATAACACCCCATTGTCTATCATCAATGGGAACAGAAATTTCATCGCCGCAGGAAAGATAATAAGGCCCCAGAACGGTTGTTAAATCAAGAGAATATACCCATACTGTCGCCTGACATGATTGTCCGGGGTCGGTCACGGCTGAGATACGAATAATAATATGCCTTGGGCCCGCGGGGACACACTGTTGTTTTTTCTCTAAAGAGAAACTTTGTTGATTGGTTGAAACCTGATTCGCGAAATCAGCAAAACCGGTAACAGGAATATTATAGGAGGGAATAGGGTACCTGGGAAAGCCTTGGGAATAAACAGTAAAACAACCAAATAACATAAATAACAACAGAACACTTGTTATTATTTTTTGCAGCAAGTACTTTGGATGAACCTTTATCTCCTCAATGCTTGTCGGGCATCTTTGTTGCATTAATCCGCTTTCATGCAAGATGGGTTTCGATGAATGATTTTTTTTCATATTGATTAATTTTAATGTAAATAGTATTATACAAATTTCACGGCCGTAAAATTATATTATACAAAATAAAAAAACAAGAGCTATTATCCGTAATAATTAGATACGGGAAACCGTAAATATTAACAATGTAAAATGGTTAATTGATTGATATTGTGATAATATCAGAATTTAATCCGTGCACAACTGGTGCACGGCCTTTTCGTGGAACTTTTTATTTTCGACGGATTTTTACTTCAGCGGGATAAAAATTCTCCATTTTGTGCCATTTCCAGGCGAAGATTCAAGAGTAGATTTTCCACCAATAATTTTAGCACGTTCAATGATGTTTAATAAACCGAGTCCTTCCTGTTTTAGTTTTTTAGGATCAAACCCGGGTCCATCATCCTGGTAAAGGATATAAAGGCTAGTAAATTCTATTGAAATATTCAGCTTGATTACTCCTTTGTCAACATACTTCACGGCATTTGCAAGAAGCTCCTGTATGATCCTTACCAAATGTGTGGCCATTTCAGAAGTCAGATCAATGCTATCCAGCGACAATTCCAGTTTAATGGGTACATCCGTAAGATACTGCATATCATCACAAACCCCTTTAGCCAGTTCTGCGAAGGATAATTGTTGAATGAATACCTTGCTCAACCGGTGTGAGATTTGCCTGAGATGATCGGCCAACCCGGTGAGTTTTGAATGAAGTTCATCCTTAATTCTGTCATCCCCGATCTCTGTGGACTCAATTTGCTTTAGGATCTGAGTATACAATGGACTGATCATATCATGAAGTTCCATGGCAAGCCTTCCTTTCAGGTTTTCATCCGCATCAATGATCCTTTTGGCCGAGAAGACCAGCTGTTTCTGCAACCTTAGTTTCTTTCGCTGTATGATCCAGAAGCCAATGAATGCAATACTCCCGGCAACCAACAGAAAAGATACAAACCAGAACTTCATCTGTTGAATCCTGGTCTCCTTCTGCTCGATTTCCTTTCTGTAAGTTTCTATTTTTAATTCTTTGTTCTTTACATCCAGCAACATACCGAGCAATCGAATCTGATCAGAAGCTTGTTTTTTATCTGCTTCCTCTCTTTTTTTCAAGGCTTCCTTTTCAAACGCCAAAGCGCTATCAATCTTTTTTTCTGATTTAAGAACATCGGCATAAGAATCATAAAGCGTTGACATCCAGTCATAATTATTTTCACTCCTGGCAATCGGGATGGCCTCGCCGATCAAACACGCTTCTGCTTTCCGAAAGTTATTTTTTGATAAAAAGCAGTTTGCCATATTATTCAAAACGCCCATCCTGACTTCGTTTGAACCACCCGAATCAATAGTGTTAATGGCAGATTGATAGTATTTAATAGAACTGTCCGGATTAGAAAATTGCAATCCAATATTAATTAAAATGGTTGCTCTTGCTTCTTCAGTTCCAATTGTTTTGTCAAGGAATTTCAAGGCCTGTCTTTGAATCTCAAGATATTTATTAGTATCAGGTTCAAAGAGTGCCAGGTTCCCTAATGATTTTCCCATTTGTCTAAACAAGTTATGCTTCTCTGCAATTTTATATGAAGAATCAAACATGACTTTTGCTCCCTCATTATCGTGAAGATCAAATTTCAGGCCGCCCAGGCTGTTGTATATATTTGATAGATCAACATAATCTTTTTCTTTTACCGCAAATTGCAACGCAGAATCAAGCAGCACCGTCGTCATTTTATAATCAGACGAAACGCTGTAGAGGTTTGAAAAATTGAAGAATAGTATAGGTTTAATACCGGAGAGATTGAATTTCTCAGCAATTTTTATCGCTTCAGAATAGAAGAAGTAACTCGAATCATTTCTGGTATTTGAGTACACGATCCCCATTAGCATATAAGCCCTGGCAAGAACAGCAGGATAATTCGTCTTCATCCCCAGCGATAAGGCCTGCTTTGCATAGAAAAAAGCCCTGGCATGCTTGTTTGCCTTCGTGGCATTTACCAACGAATCCAATTGATGTATGGAATCCAGACATCTTCTTTCCAGTGGATCAGGTTTGCGGTCTGATACCGGTGTCTTCTTCAAACACCCTGTCAATACCCAAATGGAAAGAAACAACAACAACGAACAGAAAATATATTTCATCGTTTTTTTTTAATATGCAAGTTTACGAAAACTTCATCATATATGCTGCATTTGTTAATATGATGAAAAGATGATGAGGATTTTTCTACCCCTGAATTGCTTACTTTTGCATAATCTGATATGAAGAAATGAACAGCAAAGTTCAAAAAATTTTAGGCATTAGCCTGATCCTGTTAACCTGGATTTTCTGGGGAATCATCTTCATCATTCCCTTCCTTAAACTTGGAGTCAAACTTTCTGCTATATTAATTACAGGATTATTAATTGCCACAAATCTATTTTGGGTCGGCGTTTTCCTCGTAGGAAAAGAATTTGCCAAAAAATTTGAAGTCACAACCAGGCTAAAAAAACTGTTTCATCGAAAACCTTCCTCCTGAGTATTTTCAATTTTTTCTTAATTTTGCGCCCTCTTCAAACTTCTGAAACTTAACACTGATACAAATCCGGTTTTGAAAAAAATAGTTCTCCTTGGTTTACTGCTTCTCCCGGCATTCCTCCTAAAAGCTCAACCTTCCGTCAATCCTTCCTCAGGAAAGATCTTTGGAATCATCATCGATTCTGTTGATCACCAACCAATCGAATATGCCACCATTGCTTTGTCCCGTCATAATGAGACGGTGATCATCAATGGAACTACTTCTGATTCCATTGGTAAGTTTAGTTTAAGTAAGATCACAAAAGGCACCTACCGGATTGTCATTGACTTTCTTGGATATGAGAAAAAATCAATCGATAACATCATTGTCAATGAAAAAGCATCTTCTGTATTTCTTGGTACAATTTTGTTATCACCGAAATCTACCACCTTACAAGGTGTTACAGTGACTGCTGAAAAAAGCATCATCGAGAACAAGATCGATAAAATGGTCTTCAATGCCGGTAATGACATCACTTCCCAAACTGGTGTAGCCATCGATGTATTGAAGAAAGTTCCCCAGGTTTCTGTTGATATAGATGGGAATGTTGAATTACAGGGAAATTCAAACATCCGCTTCCTGATTGATGGAAAACCTTCTACCATCTATGGAAACAGTATTGTGGATGTTCTTCAATCGATCCCTGCAAGTCAGATAGAGAGCATAGAAGTGATCACAAGCCCCGGTGCAAAATATGATGCTGAAGGCACCGGAGGCATCATTAACATCCTCTTAAAGAAAACCAAAGTAAATGGGATCAGTGGCAATCTTTCTCTATCCGGTGGAACCCGCCTCGAGAATGGTTCTTTTAACATCAATGCCCGTAGGGGAAATTTTGGGGTGAATGCTTTCTTGAGCGGAAATGCTCAGTTACAATCCACATCAATTACCGATCAAACACGCTGGACACAGGATTCATCCGCAAAAACACAGCTTATGCAGCACTCGGAAAGTCAATTTCAAAGAAATGGATTTCAAACCGGTATAGGATTCGACTGGACGATCGACAAGAAGGATAACCTCACAGGTGGTTTGACTTATAATCACTGGTCAAATTATTTCAAAGGCGTAACAAATCAAACTACTACAAACTACGATTCAACAGGAACGCCTGGTTCTCCTTATCTAAATAACCTGAATACCATCAACAACTATCACTCAAATTCACTGACCTGGAGTTTGAACTATAAACACAACTTTAAGAAGAAAGGGCAGGAACTGAATATTCAATACAATTCAAGTTATGCATCGAATTTTTCGGATTATCGGCAAACGCAGAGCCAGGGTCTTAATGATACGGTCTATTCAGGGATTTATGGCAGCAATCCTGGCACGGATATGATCTCGGAGATTTCAGCAGATTATAATCATCCCTTCAGTGAAAAACTGATCCTTCAGGCAGGGATGAAGGCGTCCATGGAAGAGCAGAAAAGTTCTTCAAATGTCGATACACTTGATTTGGCAACGGGAAATTATGTACCCGACTACCCCCAGACCTATACCCTCGACTACAGCCGGAACATATATGCAGCATATCTTACAGGCACATTCTCGCTCTTTAATTTCTTGGATGTAAGGCCCGGCGCACGCGTGGAACATACCGATACCTGGATCAATTATGGAAATGCTCCGGAAAGCAGCATTCCTTCTTATAACACTTTTGTTCCATCTTTGATCTTTTCCCATAATTTTAAGAATAACAATTCTCTCAAACTTAGCTACTCATATCGTATACAACGCCCCGACTACCGCGACCTGAACCCATTCATCAACCTGAGCGATCCGCACAATATTTCGATCGGAAACCCTGAACTGAAGCCGGAAGCACAGAACAGTATCGAAATGGGATACAATAAATCATTTAAGAAAGGCGGAAACCTGAATTTGGTGGCCTATTATCGCTGGAATACCGATGACATTCAAAGTTTCGTGATTTATTATCCAACTTATAAGATCGGCGATTCAATCTATACCAATGTCACCGTAACAACCCGTGCCAACATCAGTTCTGAAACTAGAATAGGAGGGAACCTCTATGGGTCAATCCCCATTGCTTCCGTCATCAATATCCGGTCCAACATTTCACTGTATAACCGTGCCATCACTGAAAAAGGCCCGACCCCATCTTCAATCAACAGTTTCGAATACCGGATCACACTGAACATTAGCTGGCAGATTATCAAAACACTGGCGATTGAAGCTTTTGGGAATTTCAACTCAGCAAGAACTGCCGTCCAGGGTAAATTGCCCTCCTGGTCATCCTATAGTCTCGCCATCCGCCAAAAACTCTTTCACGATAAAGCCAGCATCGCCTTCACCGCCAACAATGCTTTCAACGAATATGTGATCCAGAAAACCAACCTGACCGGGACCAATTTCTCACTGGTCAGCACCCGTAAAGTTGCCTTCCAGTCCTTTGGCCTCAACCTGACTTATAAGTTCGGAAAAATGAAATTCCAGAACGCCAAAGAAGATGAAAATAATAACCTAATGAATCAGGGGTTCTAAGGAATTCAATAACAGCATTGTTTCTCATATTCAGTTTCCAAATAAAAAATAATGGGTGAAACCCATGGTGAGAAACAGGATTAACTCGTTGTGAATCTGCCACGAAGTGGTTAGATCTAATTAAACATAGGTGAAACCCATAGTGAGTAATGGTATTAAACCAAGGAACCGGTTTTTCTAATACGCCTCTCCCATTACAAAAAAGATAGAACCACCCTTCGGTATTCCTGTATCTTTCCTTCAGTATAACAAGCTGGTGAGTTCGGCGTAACTTCGGCGTGAGTTCGGCGTGCGTTCGCTCAAAAGTGGGTAAAAGTTCAAATTGAACAGGTAATACTTATAACAAATTTACCTGCATTTTCTGATGAAATTTGTTCTGGAAGAGTAAAGATCCATTCCTGGCCATTTGCTGCGGGAACAGCAATACCTTTTTCTATCTCCTTCCCATCTGGCGTCTTAATCGTAAATTGAACGCTCGCAACTTGAGCGTTTTCTCTGGCTACAATCTTCATTTCATTACCAACTTTCTTCTCTTTCTCCCTCTGTCCTGGTTTCAACGACAATTCCTTTGAGATCTCTGAAACCGCAACATTATAAGCAGTTTGTCCGGGTCTCTTTTTGGCCTCATAAACAGCCTTCCTGACAGGGTCAGCGATGGCTTCCTGTGCCAGTTGATGAGCTTTAGCAAATATCTTCCGCCGGATTTCCATTTCTGGAGTAGGCTTGTCTTTGTGTCTGGAATTCGCATAAAGAATTTTCTGTCCGTTACTTTCGCGAACTACTAATTGTCCGTTACCAATCTGTCCGGATACTGAGTTTAATGGAGAGTTTTTATCTACTATTGCCATGATCCTTGGTCTTTTCAAACCTTCATCCATAGATCTACTATGTCTGGAGGATATAATTTTATTAGTAAGGGCAAAGTTATAAATAATCCAAATACAAATCAACAAATTTAATATTTCATCCTCTTCTCCTGCTCCCCCTCTCCTTTAGGAGAGGGGGTCGGGGGGTGAGGTGTATATAGTCCCTCCCCGGGGGGTGAGGTGTATATAGTCCCTCCCCGGGGGGTGAGGTGTTAGGGCTAATTCTCCACCGCTTGCGGCGAATAAAAAATAATTTTAAAAGATACCTCGTAGCTTGTCGCGAGGAACTTATTTTTTATTACTTTTGCTTCATCATTTCCAATAGGGGTGCCTTACTTTAAGGCTGAGATTATACTCTTTGAACCTGATCCGGGTAATGCCGGCGTAGGGAGGAGCACAATTCAATACTTATTTCCCTTAAAGGATTGATTATTAAAGCTGTTTAACCTTTAAAAATCAATCGTATGTTAAATCAAAAAAAACTTACCACTCTTCCGTGGAGAAAGCTGCTTATCTCAGCAGCATTATTTTTTGCAATCTGCTCAAAAGGATTACCACAGATCGCGGTTTCCGGAACCGTTCGTGATCATGACTCAGGCAAACCCATGCCCGGCGCTCATATCACGGTCGAAAATACATTTATCAGTGCTGCAAGCACGAACGACGGCAATTACCGGATCAGGATTTTAAAACCTGGCAACTGGACACTGAAACTTTCTTTTATGGGCTACCAGACAATCCTCCGCACATTCCGGTTGGTGCACGACACGACCATCGATTTTAATATGGTCACCAGCGCCATTCTTGGTGAAGAAGTGAACATCATTGCCACCCGCGCCCAGGAGAAAACACCAACCACTTACTCGCTGATGACCCATGTTGACATAGCGAAGAACAACCTGGGTCAAGACCTGCCATTCATAATCCAAAATACACCTTCGGTGGTAGTCACTTCAGATGCCGGAACAGGTATCGGATACACTGGAATCAATATTCGCGGGTCTGATCTCACAAGGATCAATGTCACGCTGAATGGCATCCCGGTGAATGATGCAGAATCGCAAGGGGTATGGTTTGTCGACCTTCCCGACCTGGCATCCTCAGCAGGGAGTATCCAGGTGCAAAGGGGAGTCGGTACTTCTACCAATGGCGCAGGTGCCTTCGGTGCTTCAATCAACATCCAGACGATCCCTTTCGAGCAAGATCCCTATGGCGCAATCAACAGTTCTGCCGGATCGTTCAATAGTTTCAAAAATACTTTCATGTTTGGTACAGGATTGATGGCTGATAAATTTGCTTTCGATGGACGCATTTCGCGTATCACTTCAGATGGCTATATTGACCGCGCTTATTCTAAACTTACCTCTTTCAGTCTTTCCGGTGGATATTATGGAAAGAAAACCACGCTGAAGGCCCTTGTGATTTCTGGAACTGAAAAGACTTACCAGGCATGGGGCGGAGTTCCAAAAGATTCACTTGCAACAAACCGTACCTATAACCCCGAAGGTGAATACATCGATAAAAACGGGAATATTGCCTATTACAATAACCAAACCGATAATTACACCCAAACAAATTGCCAGTTGCTTTTTTCACAGGAAATTAATCATGACCTGAACATCAACGCAGCTTTGCATTATACCAAGGGCTCAGGCTATTATGAAAGCTATTCCCCCGGACAATCATTCTCAGCCTATAATCTGAATAATGTCATTATCGGATCAGATACCATCAAACAAACCGATCTGATCAACCAGAAATGGCTTGATAATGATTTTTATGGGATCACTTTTTCAGGGAATTATCACAAGGATAAACTAAAGATCACGGTGGGAGGCGCTGGGAACCAATATTATGGCAAGCATTATGGCAAGGTGATCTGGGCACAATATGCCTCAAACGGGGATAACAATAAAGACTGGTATTATGGAACCGGTCTTAAAAATGATTTCAATATTTATACTAAGGCCACCTACACTGTTTTCAAGCATTTCGACATCTTTCTGGATCTGCAGGACAGAAATATTTATTATAAACTGGATGGAACCATGGAGGATTTAAGGACTTTGGATCAGGTTCATAACTTCAACTTTTTCAATCCCAAAACAGGTATCTTTTACACCATCAATGATAAACAGGACGCATACCTCTCTTTTGCCGTTGGCAACAGGGAACCGAGCAGCGATGACTATTTTGTTTCAGAACCGGGAAACATGCCGGCACATGAAACCGTGGATGATTGGGAATTGGGATATGACCTGAAGCTGTCAAATTTCAGGATGGGAGTGAATCTCTACTATATGAACTACCTGAATCAACTGGTGCTTTCAGGAAAGATCAACAGTGTGGGAGAAGCCATTATGACCAATGTCCCGCGAAGCTACCGCAGTGGAATCGAGATCACCGCTGGAGCCAATATTTTCAAATGGCTCAAGTGGGATGCCACTTCCACTTTCAGTACCAATAAAATCCTTGATTTTACTGAATATACAGATGTTTATGATGCTTCCGGGAACTGGACAGGACAACAAAGTCAATATCTGGGGAAAACAAATATCTCTTTTTCGCCGGGAATCATTTTTCAGAATAACCTGACCTTCATCCCGGTCAAAAACCTGGCCTTGACATTTACTTCCAGGTACGTAGGAAAACAATTTGTCGACAATACTTCCGACAATGATCGTGATCTGTCTGCATACCTGGTCAACAACGTATCTGCCGGGTACACTTTAAGAACTAAATGGATAAAAGAAATTGGATTCAATCTGGCAGTCAATAATATCTTCAGCAATAAGTATGAGACAAATGCATGGGTTTATCCCTATTATCAGGGTGGCACATTATATGAGACGAACGGCTATTTCCCGCAAGCGCTGATCAACTTTCTTTTTGGGATCACACTCAAGGTTTGACCCTCTAAAAAGAGTTTTTCTTACTTTATTTTCATGCTTTTTACCTTACCTTTTTTTGAAATTGCGTAACTTGCGGCAATTTCGATGTTAAAATAATTTTAATTGGAGGTATATGAAAAAACAATTCTTCACAACAACACTATTCTTCTTGTTTGTCCTTGGCTCTTCGCTACTCTCAGGGCAAACAAAACAAATCGACCTGAATTCTCCCCTCGCTGTCGACCCTGATGTCAGGATCGGAAAACTCGACAACGGACTCGTATATTACATCAGGTACAATAAAAAACCTGAAAAGAGGGTCGAACTCAGGCTTGCCGTCAATGCAGGTTCTGTTCTTGAGAATGAAGATCAGCAGGGTCTTGCTCATTTTATGGAACACATGAACTTTAATGGGACAAAGACTTTTCCTCACAACGAACTCGTGGATTTTTTGCAGAAGACCGGCGTGAAATTCGGTGCCGATATCAATGCCTATACGAGTTTCGATGAAACTGTTTATATGCTTCAGCTTCCTACCGATGACACGGCATTGCTGAACAAAGGTTACCAGGTTCTAGAAGACTGGTCGCACAATGCCTTGCTTGACGACAAGGAGATTGACAAGGAGAGAGGGGTTATTGTTGAAGAATGGAGACTCGGATTGGGTGCCCAGGACCGCATGATGAAAAAGTTCTTCCCCATCATATTCAAAGGCTCAATTTATGCCAACCGCATCCCCATCGGGAAGGTAGACATCATCCAGAATTGCAAACATGACCTCATTCGTAATTTTTATCACGATTGGTATCGTCCCGATCTGCAAGCCATCATCGTCGTAGGAGATATCGATCCTGCACAAGCTGAAGCCCAGATCAAGGCTCATTTCTCATCGATTAAAAATCCAGCCTCTGAAAGACCAAGGGCCGAAGCAAGTATTCCCGATAACAAGGAACCCCTCATTGCTGTCACAACCGATAAAGAAGCTACAGAGAATTATATTCTCATGTTCTACAAGCATCCTCTGAAAAAGGAAAAGACCCTTGGTGATTTTAAAGATAAAATGACAGCAGAATTGTTTACGGGTATGCTCAATAACCGGTTTAGTGAGATATCTCAAAAACCGGAATCTCCATATGTATTTGCAAGCAGTGAATATGGACAATTCCTGGCCAGGAATAAAGATGCCTATATTGTAAATGCCATGTCGAAAGAGAACCAGATTGAGAAGACCCTGGATGTTCTGCTTGCTGAAAATGAACGGGTAAAACGTTTTGGGTTTACAGCAACTGAATTTGAACGCCAGAAAGAAGAAATGCTCAGCCAATATGAAAAAGCCGCTAAGGAATTTGATAAGACTGAATCCATGAGGCTTACCAATGAATATGTCGGTAATTATCTTACGGGGGATGCCATCCCGGGTGCTCAAAAGGCTTTTAAATATGTAAAAAATTTATTACCGGAAATAAAACTTGAGGACATTAATGCACTCGCAAAGGAGTTTGTTACCGATGATAACATGGCTCTTGTTGTTATGGCACCCGATAAAAGTGGGGTAGAGGTGCCTACTGAAGCCGATATCCTGAAGATTATTAAAAACTCAAAGTCGACAGATCTCCAGCCTTATGTTGACAAATTCAAAGAGGAACCACTGGTAACTGCCGAACTCAAAGGATCGAAAGTTATCAGTACCAAAGAAAATAAAGAATTGGGATTTACAGAATTAACACTGGAAAACGGAGTAACTGTGGTGTTAAAACCAACTCATTTCAAGAATGACGAGATTCTTCTCTCAGCTTATTGTCTTGGAGGCACCTCCGTGGTTCCTGAAAGAAGTTTCATGTCCGCAAATTATGCCACCCAGGTCATCGAGATGAGCGGTGCTGGTAATTTTGATAATGTGGAACTCGAGAAAAAACTGAAGGGAAAAAACCTTGAACTTCATCCATATCTCAATGATACAAAAGAAGGTTTCAGAGGTAACAGCACACCTAAAGATATTGAGACCCTGATGCAACTGGTTTACCTCTATTTCAACGGTCCCAGAAAAGACACTACAGCTTTTAAAGCCTTTATGTCTCAACTGGAAAATCAGGTTAAGTTCATGTCGGGTAGTCCTATGATGAGTTTTTACGATACCCTCTTCAAATCTGTTTATCCCGGGTATAAACGCATGATCATTTTCCCCACACCGGATCAATTGAAGCAGATTGACCTGAATATGCTTTATAAGATCTATGTCAATCGTTTTGCCAGTGCCCATGAGTTTAAATTTTTCCTGACAGGTAATTTTTCTATTGATTCAATCACACCCCTGATCACGAAATATCTTGGAAGTTTACCATCTGCTAAAAGACCTGAATTCTGGGGAGATGTTTCTCCTAAATTCCCGGCTGGGATTGTGAAAACCACCCTTTACAAGGGAACAGACCCGCAAGGGATGGTAGGGATCGTAATGTCGGAACCATTCGATTATAATCCCAAAAACCTCCTGGAATTGAGTATGCTTAAGGAGATTATTTCCATTAAACTAATTGAAGTGATTCGTGAAAAGATGAGTGGCGTTTATTCTCCTCAGGTCATGATCAACCCCGAGCATTACCCTGTGTCGAAGTTTCGGTTCATGGTCATGTTTGGCTGTGCTCCGAAAGCGGCTGACAAGTTGACCAAAGCTGTTTTCAACGAGATTAAAAAGATCCTTGTAAATGGACCTACTGAAACCGATCTGAACAAGGCCAAAGAAACCTTAATAAGAACCAGGGAAACCGATTTAGAAAAGAATGATTTCTGGCTGGCACGGCTTGAATCAATTTATTATGATGGTACCGATCCTGCAACCATTCTGAATTTCAAAGATAGGGTGAATGCCGTAACCATTGATGAACTTAAGACAGCTGCCGACACATACCTGAAACCAGACCATTATGTGAGGGTAGTACTTAAACCAAAGAAAAAGTAGCTTTGGAAAAAGGCATCAACATTAAGAATAAGAAGGCCAGCCATGAATATCTTCTCCTACAGGATTTCACGGCTGGCATTCAACTTTCGGGTACCGAGATCAAATCGATAAGGGACGGGAAAGCCAGTATTGTTGATGCTTATTGCACTTTCAGGGGAAATGAACTGTTCGTGATCAGTATGCACATCGCCGAATATGTTTATGGAACTTATAATAACCATGAACCCAAACGCGATCGGAAATTATTGCTCACGAAAAGAGAACTCCGTAAAATGCAGACCAAGGTTAAGGAGAAGGGCTTCACCATTATCCCCACCTTGCTCTTCATCAATGAAAAGGGGTTGGCCAAACTCAACATCTCCCTTGCCCGTGGAAAACACCATTATGACAAGAGGGAGTCCCTGAAACAAAAAGACTTAAAACGTGAAATTGATCGGTCACGTGAATAAATCAAAGTTTGTGTACTCTGCAATGGTACTGGAATGTTCTGACAATATGCCTGTTATCTTAATTAATGTTAAATAGGTTCTTATTTGTTCAAAGTGTTTTAATTTTGCTGAAACTTCAATCAATGCAAAAATCAACTCTTTCTCTAATTACTGGATGTATTCTCTGTTCATTTTCTTTAGTATCTTTTTCTCAGACCAAAGTCAAGGAGAAAGTCATATCTCCTCCTGAAAAGATCCATTGGTACAGTTTTGAAGAAGCTTATCAATTGAACAAAAAGAAGCCAAAGAAGATCTTTATTGATGTATTTACCGATTGGTGTGGTTGGTGCAGGAAGATGGATGCAGAGACATTTACCAATCCAGTTATCAACGAATACATGTCGAAGCATTTCTATTGCGTGAAGTTTAATGCTGAGCGGAAAGATACTTTGGTCATCGATGGAGTCACATTCACAAACCCAAACCCGGCAAGCAGAAGATCAACCCATCAACTTGCGGTTGAATTGCTCAAAGGCAATATGTCATATCCTTCATATGTATTTCTGAATGAAAAAAGCCAGTGGCTCACAGTAATTTCCGGCTATCAGGTGGCCAAAGACTTTGAACCTATCCTTCATTATTTTGGTGAAGACGCTTATGCGAAAACACCATGGGAGGAATACAGGGCCTCGTTTGAGGGGGAGATTAAGTAATTGCGATTTACACATAGAATAATCTAAAAAGATTTGTATTTTTGCCACTCGGTTATATGGTGGTCGTAGCTCAGTTGGTTAGAGCGTCAGATTGTGGATCTGAAGGTCGTGGGTTCAAGCCCCATCTTCCACCCATCTTCCCCGGAATAATTTTATTCCGGGGATTTTTTTTCCGACATTTGCTGCAAAATACAACACAAAGGTGTTCTTCAGAAAAAAGCACTATGGGTCTTCAGGCAGTTTGTCGGCATTGGCCTGGAAGAAATTCAAAAGAAACCGGCTGGGTTTTGTATCACTGATCTTTATTGGGCTTTCAGTTTTGATCGCCCTTCTTGGTTATCTTATAACACCTGACCAATCCCCCTTTGTCAATGATCAATACCTGGAACTTGGGTTGATGAAGCCCGGAAGTTCTGCGACTTTCCTTCCCATTAAATTGAATAATGGTCCAGTCAGGCATAACATATTTTATAGGATGTTGTTTGGCCAGAAAAGCAGTTCTACAAATGTTCCTATAACTACTTGGAGAATAAATGGAAAACAAATCCTGATCAGGGAATATTCAGGTCTCCCTGCGACAGAATCACCGGAAAAATCCTTTCTCTTAAGCCAGGTTGGAAAGCCTTTTAACAGAATTTTCATTTTTGGCACCGACCGTTTTGGAAGGGATTATTTTAGTATGCTCATCATTGGTACGCGGGTAAGTCTGGCAGTTGGATTTATTTCTGTCTTTATTTCTTTACTCATCGGAATATTTATTGGCTCGATTGGTGGCTATTTCCGTGGGTGGCTTGACAATGTGATCGTTTGGTTCATTAATGTTGTGTGGTCGATTCCTACCCTGCTACTGGTGATTGCAATCACTTTTGCTTTGGGGAAAGGGTTTTGGCAGGTTTTTGTGGCGGTTGGATTAACCATGTGGGTGGAGGTTGCTCGAGTAGTGCGTGGACAAGTTCTAAGCATCAGGGAGAAGGATTTTATAGAGGCAGGCAGGGCGTTGGGATTTTCCAACTTCCGGATTATTTTTTATCACATCCTTCCCAACATCATGGGGATCGTAATAGTGATCTCTGCAGCAAATTTTGCTTCTGCTATCCTGCTTGAAGCTGGCTTGAGCTTTCTCGGAATAGGAGTGCAGCCTCCTATGCCTTCCTGGGGATCGATGATCAAGGAAAATTATGGGTACATTATTTTGGATTCAGCACATCTCGCCATTTTGCCCGGTTTGGCCATCATGTTGATGGTATTGGCTTTTATGCTGGTTGGAAATGCCCTAAGGGATGCGTTGGATGTGAGGACCTCAATTGTAGGATGATTTAAGCCGGTAATCAATTTCCTGACAACCCTTTTGCTTGCCTTTTGGACAATCTCCCTTATCAATAAAGAAATGCAGGGCAACATAAAAATCAAGTCCTGTAAAATTGCTTATACGGAAGAACTCTCCGAGCTTTTCTGTTCCAATAGTCAGGTAATAGTACCTCAACGAAAGTCCCACTCTCAATTTATTCCAATCATAAAGCGAAACAGGAAAATCAACCTCAAGTCCACGGCTTTCATAACGGGGAGAAATTGAAATTTCTGAAGGTCTGGAAACAGATGCTGGGCTCAGGTCGAAGCCATAGATAAATGAAGCATTCACATACCATCGTTTGAAATAATGGTAATCAAACTGAATAGAAAGTGCCGATGGAAGCCACATATAAAAACTATTTCCCTGGTAAGAGGCCTGATTATTTCCGTAAAACTTATAGCTTACGGTATCCATTAACTGCTGAATCGATTTGAAATGGAACCAATCAACATCATTCCAGTAAGAACTCTTGTTATTGATTGAATAAGTTGCGGAATGGGTGTTGAACCGAATTGCTCCGATATCGATAAGCGCCACTCCTATTCGGTAGAGATAATCATTATATGCCTGTGAACACAGGGTGTTGAAATAATCCTCTGAATAAACTCCAGACAAGTGTGTATAGGTGATACCAACGTCTCCACTAAAACCATGACCCGAAAATACTTTCCCATTTGTTCCCCCATCGTTATTATAATTAATGGGAACAGAATAACCAATTTGAGCATTAAGATTATGAACATTGATCGTACTGTCATTAGGCACTACATAATCAACATTATTTACTTTCGCATAGAAACCGGAATACCCAAATAACCTCCGAATTGTGATCCCTGCCGTTATTTTTTCAAGATTCCTTGCACGAAAAGTGTAGGCATAACTCAGTCCAACCTCCGCCCATGTGAGTTCTCCCATTTTAAATGGAATGATATCCTTGTACTCGATGTTATGCTGAGGAACATAATTCAACCCAAGATAAGCGAAATTAGCAATTTCATAAGGAACATTCTTACCGGAAAAAACAGATCTGACATCAGTACTTATTGCAAAAGCGCTATTTCCATAAACTAGCATTGCGCCAGGACCATTTACCCGAAACTGCAGATAGAGATCCCTTAAACTTTTATTATTATAAACGTAAAAATTTCTTGATTCTGTACCATATTGCTCCTTATGAGAGGGCAGTTGAAAATTGAATAAATGGTATTCGTTTTTATCCATGTAAATGAAATTGTTCTGTAGAAAAATATCGAGTGCAATCAAGTTGATATCGAGATAGGGTTTCGATCCGGTCATGGAACTCGGATTCAATTGCAATCCATTGACACCAGAATAATTACCCATTGTAGTCCCCAGCATTTCTTGGCTGTATCCAGCATTTCCAAACAGGAAAACTGTAAAGATTATAAAAGAACCACTGACAAAGATACTTTTACTTTTCATATAACCTATAGACCACAATTTAACAGTAAGGTTGTTTTATCAATATACCAGACTTGTCCGGATCATTCTTGATGAAAATGGCAAAAATATTAAAGGGTTGATAACTCAGTAAATTGAAGCGATATAGGTATATTTAAAAACTGTTAATCGTTTATTTTATTATAAAGGTCCTTCAATTATCGGATTTCGCAATTTTAAGAGGAGGCTTAAATGGTGACCAAGTAGAAAAAAAGTGTATCTTTGCAGGCCTGTTGTTTTAAGCAGAGAGTAAGGCGGATGTGGCGTAATTGGTAGCCGCGCAAGACTTAGGATCTTGTGTCTTACGACGTGGGGGTTCGAGTCCCTTCATCCGCACTGGTTTTTATTGCAATTATCAACGATAAAATTCTTACATGAATATTACGAGAGAGAATACTGGAGAATTGACTGCGACCATTAAAATTGAAATACTGAAACAGGATTATGAAGAGAAAGTAATCAAGCAACTGAAGGATTTTCAGCACAAAGCGAACCTTCCAGGATTTCGTCCTGGAAAAGTTCCTGTAGGGTTGGTTCGGAAAATGTATGGTAAAGCCATTGTTGCCGATGAGGTGAATAAAATAATTTCAGATTCCTTAGCACAATATATCCAGGATGAAAAACTGGGGGTTCTGGGAAACCCACTTCCCAACATAGAAAAGAATCACGATTATTTGTTCGAGACAGAACAGGATTTTGAATTTTTCTTTGACCTCGGTTTGGCTCCTGAAATAAAGCTGAACCTCACCACCTTGCCACCAGTAAGCCGTTATGTGATAAAAGTAGATGATAAAATGCTGGACAATAGCATTGAAGATATCAGAAAACGATTTGGCACCCCCATCATTACTGAACCATCTAAGGATGAGAATAAATTAGCTGAAACAAATAATGAAACGGAACTGAATAATGACGTGGTTGCAAGTGATGAAAAGCAGAAGCCCGAAAATGACAAGACCGAAATAGAGCCTGCTGCTTTAGGCGTTGAGCTTTATGAGAAAGCTTATCCGGGGAAAGAAATCACAACAGAGGAACAATTCCGTGAGCAGATCAAACAGGATCTTTCTGCAAGTTTTGTAGGTGAAACAGAGAAGCTTTTTTACCATAATGTTACAGAAGCTTTACTTCATGAAAGTCCGATTCAATTGCCGGATCTCTTTTTGAAAAGGTGGTTGGCAGAACATAAAGAAAATAATCTGACACCGGAGAAGGTTGAGGAACAATACGGTTCCTTTTCCGAGTCAATGAAATGGCAGCTTATTGAAAACAAATTATTTCAGGAATTCAACCTTAAAGTTGAGGATGCTGAAATCAGGAACTACATAAAAAATTATTTTTTCCGAATGATTCCAATGAATATGGAAGATGAGGAGGCTGAAAAGAGGTTTGATTCCCTCGTCGATACAGTGATGAAAAATACCGAACAGGTACAGAAGATCAATGATGATCTCTACACTGGGAAACTGATCGATTTGTTTAAGTCCAATATCCCATCTGAAGAAATAGAGATCTCTTATGAGGAATTTGTGACTTTGGCTTCTGCCAAACAAAATCATGAATATGATCACAATCATTTACACGAACATGATCACGAACATAACCACGAACACACACACGACGACAATCATGAACATTAAAATTTAAAACCATGGACGAATTCTCAAAATATGCAGTACATCATAGAGGGATCAACAGTTTGACCCTTGAGAAATACAAATCAATTTCATCTAACTATATTTCACCGACCATCATTGAAGAGCGTCAGCTGAACATTGCCACGATGGATGTTTTTTCACGCCTTATGATGGACCGGATTATTTTTCTGGGCGTACCGATCGACGATTATGTTGCAAACATCATACAGGCCCAATTGCTTTTTCTGGAATCTGTTGATTCGAGAAAAGATATCCAGATCTACCTGAATACTCCCGGAGGTTCTGTTTATGCTGGGCTTGGGATATATGATACCATGCAATACATAAATCCGGAAGTTGCTACCATCTGTACAGGGATGGCCGCTTCAATGGGTGCCATTCTTTTGTGTGCTGGATTCAAAGGAAAACGTACGGCTTTACCGCATTCGAGAATACTCATCCATCAGCCAATGGGGAATGCAGAAGGACAAGCCTCCGATATTGAGATTACTGCAAGGGAGATACAAAAACTTAAGAAAGAACTCTACGAAATCATTGCCAAACACTCTGGTCAGACCTATAACAAAATCCTGAAGGATGCCGATCGCGACTATTGGATGACATCCGAGGAAGCTAAAACCTATGGGATGATCGATGAGATCCTCATAAAGAGTAAGACCGTTTAATTTCCTACTGATGGCAAAAACCTTAGAAAGATGTTCTTTTTGTGGGCGTGAAAAAAAAGACACCAATCTCCTGGTTGCAGGATTGAATGCCCAAATATGTGATTACTGTGTGACCCAGGCCCAGTTGATCATTGAGGAAGAACAATCTGCAAAAGGGCAGAAGCCGATACCCGACTATACACTTTTAAAACCAATAGAAATAAAGAAACACCTTGACCAGTATGTGATCGGGCAGGAAGAAGCAAAGAAATTGCTGGCGGTGGCTGTTTACAATCATTATAAACGAATCTCCTATGCTAAGAAGGCAAAGGAAGATGAAGTGGAGATTGAGAAATCAAATGTAATTCTTGTTGGGGAGACAGGCACTGGAAAGACACTTCTTGCAAGAACCATTGCCAGGATGCTGAATGTTCCCTTTTGTATTGCCGATGCCACAGTACTGACCGAGGCAGGTTATGTCGGTGAAGATGTTGAAAGCATACTGACACGATTACTTCAGGTTGCCGATTATAATGTTTCTGCAGCAGAACGAGGAATTGTTTTTATTGATGAAATAGATAAAATTGCAAGGAAAAGCGATAATCCTTCCATTACACGGGATGTTTCAGGTGAAGGTGTACAACAGGCATTGCTTAAACTATTAGAAGGTACAATCGTTAATGTACCCCCACAGGGTGGACGGAAGCATCCGGAGCAGAAAATGATTCAGGTAAATACACAGAACATCTTGTTTATCACAGGAGGTGCATTCGATGGGATAGAAAAGAAGATCGGTGCACGCCTGCAGACCAATCAGATAGGATATACTTCCAACCGGGAACGCGACCAGATCGACAAAGATAACCTGATGCAATATGTTTCATCTGTTGACCTGAAAAGCTTTGGTTTGATTCCCGAATTGGTTGGAAGATTGCCCATCGTCACCCATCTTCATGCACTGAACCGTGAGACATTGAGAAGGATTCTATCTGAACCAAAAAATTCGCTTACACGCCAATACGCAAAATTATTTGAGATGGATGGGATCAAGTTGAGCTTTGAAGAAGATGCTCTTGATTTTATTGTTGATAAATCGGTCGAGTTCAAGCTTGGCGCCCGTGGGTTGAGGTCGATCATGGAAGCTGTTATGACAGATGCGATGTTTGACCTTCCATCGAAAAGTTCTGTAAAATCCCTGAAACTTACTTTGCAATTTGTTAAGGACAGATTTAACCGGATGAATGTTGCCCGGTTGAAAGTGGCCTGACAATAACCGGCTTTAGCAATCGTTCTTATACTCGTATCAATGTATTTAAAGCCTGATGAGAAAGTTGATGGTACTCTGTTTCCTTTCGCTCTGTTTGGCTCAGAACCTTTTCTCTCAGGATACACTCAAACATATAGTGGTCCCGGGGAGGATCATAAATGGAGATACACTACCCTATATTGATCTTAAAGGTGTAGTGGTTTTTCCAACACTGGAGCATAAGACGAGATCAGAGTTGATTGGTTATGAAAGGCTTGTGATCAACATTAAGAAAGTTTATCCTTATGCAAAACTCGCTGCTATCAAGCTTACAGAATATAAACAAAAACTCGATAGTATTCCGGATGTAAAAGCTCGTAAGAAATTTCTGAAGGCTGCCGAGAAAGATCTGGAAGCCAGGTTCGGAAATGAGATTAAAGAACTTGACTATACACAAGGAAAAATTTTAATAAAGCTGATTTACCGTCAGACAGGAAGTTCGACTTTTAACATTGTTAAAGAATTAAGGGGAAGTTTTAATGCCTTTGTTTATCAAACAGTTGCCCGGATCTTTGGGTATGATCTCCGATCGCAATATGACCCGGAAGGTAATGATAAAGCCATTGAACACATTGTGCAAATGATTGATGATGGTTCACTTTAATAGCAAAAGACAAAGTAATTTTACATAAAATAATTGAAAAAGACTGACTGACCGGATGAAATTGTCAATCGTTATCGTCAATTATAACGTCAGGTATTTTCTTGAACAATGCCTCCACTCCACATTGAAAGCTTGTGAAGGAATGGATGCAGAGATCTTTGTAGTGGATAACAATTCTGTCGATGGTTCATTGAAAATGATCAGGGATAAATTTCCTGAAGTCAAACTAATCGAAAACAAGGACAATAAAGGGTTTTCCAAAGCAAATAATCAGGCCTTGAGAAGATCCTGCGGACAATATCTTCTTCTTCTGAATCCAGACACACTGGTTGAAGATGACACCTTGAGGAAATGCATTCAATTTATGGATGAGCATCCTGATGCCGGTGGTCTTGGGGTGAAAATGCTGGATGGGAAGGGAAAATTTCTTCCTGAATCAAAACGCGGATTGCCAACTCCTCCTGTCGCATTTTATAAGGTCTTTGGATTTTCAACAATTTTTCCCAAGTCAAAAATCTTTTCAAGATACCATCTCGGATTCCTTGATAAAGACAAAATTCACCAGGTCGATATTCTCTCAGGGGCATTTATGCTTCTCCGGAAAGAAGTCATTGACAGGGTCGGGTACCTTGATGAAACTTTCTTTATGTATGGTGAAGACATTGACCTGAGTTACCGGATTACTCAGGCCGGATACAAGAATTATTACTATCCTGAAGCAAGAATTATTCACTATAAAGGGGAGAGTACAAAAAAAAGCAGTTTGAATTATGTCTTTATGTTTTACAATGCGATGATCATCTTCGCAAAAAAACATTATTCGCAAAAAAATGCGCGGAGTTTTTCTTTCCTGATCAATTTTGCAATTTATTTTCGTGCATTTGTCTCTATTCTGATGCGGTTTTTTACAAAGTTATACCTACCATTGGCTGATACCTTCTTTCTCTATTCCGGAATTTATTTTATCAAAAATTATTGGGAGAAGGCAATTATCTTTCCACAAGGCGGGCATTACCCACCGGAATTTCTTTCAGTGGCAATGCCTGTATATGTCATTTTCTGGCTATTATGTGTATATCTCAGTGGAGGATATGACAAGCCTATCCGTTTGGGCAAACTGTTTCAGGGAATGTTGGCAGGAACGATAATCATTTTGGTTCTTTACAGCCTTTTACCTGAATATTACAGATTTTCAAGAGCCCTTATCATCCTTGGGGCAATTTGGGGAATGGCAATCATGCTTTTATTACGTCTGGTCTTGCACCTGTTGAAAATAAAAAGCGCCAGGATAGGAACTGAAAAGAATAAACGGTTTGTCATTGTCGGTGAAAAAGAAGAAGCTGAAAGAGTCTTTGGTCTTCTGAATAAAACCTTTGTTCATCCTGCCTTTGTGGGGCTAGTGAGTTATAAAAACCATAAAAATAATACGAATGGTTTTCTTGGTTATCTTGAACAGATCAAAGAAATTATTACCATTCATAAAATTAACGAAGTAATATTTTGTGCAAAGGATGTTCCAGCTCAGATGATCATAGATAAGATGTCGGAGTTAAAAAATCAGCAGGTAGATTTCAAAATTGCACCACCAGAAAGTCTTTCAATCATTGGTAGCAATTCCATTAACACTTCCGGCGATCTTTATGTAATTGATATCAATGCCATTACTAAAATGTCAAACCGACGTAATAAGCGCCTCCTCGATTTGATCGTTAGTTTTGTCCTGCTTGTTTTTTATCCAATTGAATTTTTCTTCGTAAAAAATCCGCTGCGGCTGTTTGTCAACCTGATTTCAGTTTTGATTTCACGTAAATCATTGGTTGGTTATACTACTTTTAGTGGACCTGATGATCAGCGGTTACCCGAAATCAGAAAAGGCATTCTCACTCCAATCGATGCATTTACTGATAAAAATATCCCTCCTGAAGCCTGTGTCAGGCTTAACATTATGTATGCTAGAGACTACAAACTGTCCAATGATTTAAAGATTATCGTCAAAGGGTTCCGCGAACTAGGTAAAAAGTAAATCACGATTTACGCAATTTTGAACCATTTTAAATAATATATTCCTATCTTTGTACCTTAAGATGGCAAAGTAGTCAGGATTATGTCAAATTTTGAGATTGTGATGCCCAAGCTGGGCGAAAGTATTATTGAAGCGACCATCACCAGGTGGTTAAAAAAAGAAGGCGACTCGATAAAGGAAGATGAATCTGTTCTAGAGATTGCTACAGATAAAGTTGATTCAGAGATTCCCTCACCTGTTGAAGGTGTACTTCTGGAGCGTTTGTTCAAAGAAGGTGATGTAGTTGCGATTGGTAAGGTGATTGCCATTATTGACATTGGTGGTGAAAGTGAAGCAGGTAATGAAAAATCAAAAGCAGAAGCAAAAGTTGAACTTGTAGAGCCAGTAAAAGAGACACCCGAGTTAGATAGATGGAGAGTTGGGGATTTAAAAGTTATGGAACCATTAATGGACAATCTTCAATTTGGTGGTCGGTTTTATTCCCCGCTGGTGAAAAATATTGCCAAACAGGAAAATATCTCAAAGCTGGAGCTTGAGCATATACCCGGATCGGGCAACGAGGGAAGGATTACCAAACAGGATTTATTAAACTACCTAAAGAGTAGAGGTAAGGCAGTAAAAATAGTTTCCAGTTCTCCACCTCCGTATTCGCAAATTCTTAGTGATATCCCTTTCAAGTCACAATCCAGAGAAGATCAGATTATCGAAATGGATCGGATACGGCAGCTTATTTCAGGACATATGGTGCGATCGGTTCAAACATCACCCCATGTTACTTCATTCGTTGAAGTAGACATGACCAGAATCGTAACCTGGAGGGATCAACATAAGGATGAATTCCTGAAAAGGCAAGGAATGAAACTCACATTTACGCCACTATTTATTGAAGCCATAGCAAAGTCGGTCAGGGATTATCCAACGGTTAATGTTTCTGTTGATGGGAACCGGATACTTTTGCATAAAAATATCAATGTTGGGATGGCTGTTTCATTACCCAATTTCAATCTGATCGTTCCTGTGATTAAAAATGCGGATCAGAAAAACCTGTTCGGTATTTTGCGTGATGTCAACGACCTGGCTGAGAGAGCTCGTGCATCCAAATTGAAACCTGATGAGATTACAGGAGGAACCATATCCCTAACGAATCTTGGCTCTTTTGGTACGCTTGCTGGTACACCCATCATTAATCAGCCCCAGGCAGCTATCATTGCCGTTGGAGCCATAAAAAAGCGCCCTGTGGTGGTAGAAACACCTTCAGGTGATGCCATTATGATCAGGCACATGATGATCCTATCCATTACTTTCGATCATCGCGTTATTGATGGCGCATTGGGCGGACAGTTTTTAAATAAAATGGTTTTCTATCTGGAAAACTTCGACACTAACCAGAATATCTGAAATGAACTTAAACCTGACTCGCCCACTTGCCTTCTTTGATCTTGAAACCACAGGAATAAAAGTTACCACTGACCGGATCGTAGAGATTTGCATTGTTCGTGTTTCCCCGGATGGAAGCTCAAAAATAAAAACATTAAGGATCAATCCAGAGATGCATATCCCGGAGGAAGTAACTGCCATTCATGGCATCTCGGATGAGGATATCAAAGATGCTCCAAAATTCTCAGAGGTTGCGCATGAGCTGTTGCAATTTCTTGATAATTGTGATCTTGCAGGGTTTAATTCCAATCATTTTGATATTCCACTGCTGGCAGAAGAATTTTTCAGGGCAGGCATTGATTTTGATCTGAAGGGACGCCGGTTCATTGATATCCAAAACATTTTTCATAAAATGGAACCCAGAAACCTTCATGCTGCATATAAATTCTATTGCGGAAAAGAATTGATTAATGCACATAGTGCGGAAGCAGACACAATGGCGACTTATGAAATCTTGCTATCGCAACTTGACCGGTACGAGAATGTAATTATTACTGACCGGAATGGAAAAACATTCACTCCGGTTGTGAACGACATCAAAGTGCTGAGCGAATTCTCTAATGCTTCACGGAATGTTGACCTGATAGGGCATATCGTTTATAATGACAAGGATGTTGAAGTATTCAACTTTGGTAAACACAAAGGGAAATCTGTTGCCCAGGTATTCAGGGATGAGCCTTCCTATTACGATTGGATCATGAAGAGTGAATTTCCTCGATCAACAAAAAAGGTCGTGACAGTGATCAAATTACGAGGGTTCAATAAAGATTCAGTAAAACTTGACCTTTTTTAATTTCTTAATCCTTCTTCTTCTGGAGGGGCTAAATGAGTTCAATGGTAGTATCATAAAATTTCAGTATGAAAGTATTATGTATAGGTAGAAATTACCGTGAGCATATTTCCGAATTGAATAGTGCTTTCCCTACAGAACCAGTTTTTTTCATGAAACCGGATACATCCATTCTGACAAGGAACAGGCCTTTTTTCCTTCCTGATTTTGGTTCTGCGATCCATTATGAAGTTGAACTTGTCCTCCGGATTTGTAAGGTGGGAAAGAAGATTCAGAAGCGATTTGCTTCCTCATATATTGATGCAATAGGAATAGGATTGGATTTCACTGCCCGTGACATTCAAACCAAATGCAAAGAGAAAGGCCTCCCTTGGCTTATTGCAAAAGGATTCGATAATGCTGCCCCTCTCGGAAAATTTATCGAAAAATCAGATATAAAGGATATTCACAATATCCATTTTCATCTTGAAAAGAATGGAGTGACCGTCCAGAAAGCCAGTTCTTCAGAGATGATATTTAGTTTCGATGACATTGTTTCCTATCTTTCTAATTACATCACTTTGAAAACAGGTGACCTGATCTTTACAGGCACCCCTTCAGGCGTTGGTTCTGTGCAGATAGGCGACCGACTGGAGGCGTTTATTGAAGGAGAAAAACTGCTTGGTTGCAGTGTGAAATGAAGAGCCTGTTTTTTTTTACTAATTTTGCCCTTCACTAAACCAAACTTTAGTAAAATGGAGCTCGCCCCTAAATACGACCCGACGATTGTTGAAGACAAATGGTATTCTTTCTGGATGAACAATAATTTTTTTCATTCCGAACCTGATGGAAGAGAACCATATACTATTGTGATTCCCCCACCAAATGTTACAGGTGTTTTGCATATGGGGCATATGCTGAATAACACTATTCAGGATATCTTGGTGAGGCGCGCACGGATGCAAGGAAAGAACGCCGAATGGCTTCCCGGTACGGATCACGCTTCAATTGCCACAGAGGCAAAGGTTGTGGCCAAACTCAGAGAACAAGGTATTGATAAATCGTCAATTAGCCGTGAAGAGTTTATGAAACATGCTTGGGAATGGAAAGAAAAGCACGGGGGGATTATTCTTGAACAACTGAAGAAACTGGGAGCATCTTGTGATTGGGATCGTACAAGGTTTACTATGGATGAAGCCCTTTATAATTCAGTGATCACAGTTTTTATCGATCTTTTCAATAAAGGATTGATCTATCGAGGAGTCAGGATGGTGAATTGGGATCCAAAAGCACTTACTGCCCTTTCAGATGAGGAAGTGATCTATAAAGAAATTAATTCAAAATTATTTTATGTGCGATACAGGGTTGAAGGATCTGCCGACGAATGGTTGACCATTGCAACCACACGACCAGAGACCATCCTGGGAGATACCGCAATATGTGTACATCCTGAAGATGACCGTTATCGTACTCTGAATGGGAAGAAGATATTGGTCCCTTTGATAAATCGCGCAATTCCTGTGATTTATGATGAATATGTAGAGCGTGAATTCGGAACAGGAGCACTGAAGGTTACACCAGCGCATGACATCAACGATTACAACCTTGGGATCAAATATAACCTACCGGTGATTGATATCTTTAATGCCGATGGAACCATGAGTGAAGCTGCCCAACTATTCATTGGAGAAGATCGGTTTGTAGTGCGAAAAAAAATCACAGAAGCTTTAAGAGAGAATGGCCATATCGTTAAGATTGAAGAATATACAAATAAGGTTGGTTATTCGGAACGTACTGATGAAGTAATTGAACCAAGAATATCAAAGCAATGGTTCATGCAAATGAAGGAAATGGCGAAACCGGCATTGGAGCTAGTTGAAAACGATACTATTAGATTTCATCCGGCAAAGTATAAAAATATGTACCGTCATTGGATGGAAAATGTAACTGATTGGTGTATCTCAAGGCAACTCTGGTGGGGACAACAAATACCTGCTTATTATCTACTCGATGGAACCTTTATCGTTGCAAAATCCAAAGAGGAGGCGCTTTCTGCTGCCAGACAGAAATTCCCCGGAACAAAATTTGAACTAAATGACCTTGTCCAGGATGAAGATGTGCTCGATACCTGGTTTTCTTCATGGCTGTGGCCGATATCTGTATTTGATGGGATCCGGTTTCCGGAGAATCCTGATATCAGCTATTATTATCCGACAAATGCTTTAATCACAGCTTCCGATATAATTTTCTTTTGGGTAGCAAGGATGATTATGGCAGGATGGGAGTACAGGAAACAGATTCCATTTCAAGATGTTTATTTTACCGGAATGGTAAGAGATAAACTTGGGAGGAAGATGTCGAAATCATTGGGCAATTCCCCGGAACCTCTTGAATTGATCAGGGTGAATGGTGCAGATGCGGTACGTGTGGGAATGTTGCTATGCTCTCCGGCAGGAAACGACCTCCTCTTCGATGAAAATCTGATAGAACAAGGTCGCAATTTCAGCAACAAGATCTGGAATGCTTTAAGGCTTATAAAATGCTGGGAAGTAAATGAGAGTCTTCCTCAGTCAGAGACCAATAAAATCGCCATCCGTTGGTTTAATGCAATATTATCAGAAACCATATCAAACCTGGAAGGTCAATTTGAAAAATACCGTCTTTCAGAAGCATTGATGACTATTTATAAATTGATTTGGGATGATTTCTGTTCATGGTACCTGGAGATAGTCAAACCAGCATACCAACAACCTATTGATCAAATTACATTTGAAAGCACCATCACCTTGCTGGAGAAGCTTATCTGCATCCTGCACCCTTTTATGCCGTTCATTACAGAAGAAGTATGGCACCATATTAGGCAAAGAAAATATGATGATACAATCATGTTTCAACTCATGCCTGTTGCAGTTCACCGCGAGCCTGAATTGATTGCAAAGTTTGCTTTCGCTGCGGAGGTGATTACACAGATCCGTTCAGTGCGTAAAGAGAAGAACATCCCTTTCAAGGATGCTGTCCAACTCTTTATCAAAAAGAATTATCATGAAAAGCCTGATAAGACACTTGATTGTGTTATATCAAAACTATGCAATATCAAAGAATTAAGTTATGTCGATGAGAAAAAAACGAATTCTCTTTCATTTATCATCCGCAATACTGAGTTCTTTATCCCAATAACACAGAATATTGACCTTGAAGCAGAAATTGCCAAGATTGAAGAAGAGTTAAATTATACATTAGGGTTTTTACGCTCAGTAGATGCAAAACTGAGTAATGAAAAGTTTGTAAACGGAGCGCCTGACAAAGTGGTGACAGCTGAAAGAAAGAAAAAATCAGATGCAGAAGAAAGAATCCATGTCTTGGAAGAACAAATAAAGGGCTTAAAAGGTCAGGATTGACCTACTTTCAGACTCGATTATTCATATTAACTGACAATTTCCTCTTTCTCCTTCTTCTTTAGGTACCAACTGATAAAAAAAAGGAGCGAAAGAACAAATACAGGTGCCGAAATAGCAAGGATCCAAATGGGGTGGTGTAAAGCCCAGTAATCATATACCAATGCAAGGGTCAGACAAAGGAAACAACCTGCTATATCCCATTTCCAGCCAATCAAAACAGTTGCAAGCACGATGTATCCCGGAATCAATTGGACAAGAAAACTCTTGATCTCTTGCCAGACAGTTAGTCCCGGATGGAAAGCATCAAGGGCAAACATCCCAATAAATAAGACCATGACTATTCCCAAAATCCTTGGAATCCAATGAAAGACTTTTGTAGTAGTTTTCTTCATTATTCTGCCATTTTGATATTCAAAAATTATACAAATATTCTATTTCCGCATTCAGTCCTCAGTCCTCAGTCAGACCTCCAGCTTATTTCCTATAACGATCTCTCAAATCCATCATCGGCTTTTCATAATATTTATACAATAATGTTGATAATGTCAGGACGAGAAACCAATAAATGCAATATAATGCCCATGCTGTGTGAGGCCCCCATGGAGGGAACGTGGCAAAAAGCACTTCTGAAATAACTGCAAGGTTAAGTAAATACATTGAATAGGAGATCAAGCTAATGTGAGTGAAGAACCTGACCAGGATTTTTGGCCCCTTGCGGATGCTGGCGAATTTGGGTAATAAAAGAAAGCAGCAAAAACTTTCGATGAATATGCGAAAAACTTTAGTGAAATAGAGGTTTGGTGGACAGGGAATATAGAGTAAGATATAACAGGCGATCACCCCGATGATAAAGCTGATGTTCCTGATTTTGTTCCAGAACAAAGGATACCAATGTCTGATGAACGCTGCCAGGATTCCCAGTGCTATGCTATCCAGGCGATAAATCACAACTTTTTGTATTCTGGTTCCCAGGAAAAAATCATTTACTGTAAACCTGGAGGCAATGAACATCCTTAAAAGTAAAGGCACGAATAATAAGACCAGGATTGCATAAAGAAAGATGTACTTTTTTTGAACTTTGAAAATCTTCAACATCAGGAACATGAGTCCAAGAATTAAAGGGAAAAGGAGATAAAACCATTCTTCGATACTCAAGCTCCATGATTCCCAAAAAAAATCAGTAAATGGGCCTGAAAAATTCTGAATGAAGAAGAAAAATTTCCAACTGAAATGAGAAAAACGCTCTGGAATGATCCCAAAATAAACAATAAAGATATTGATCAGAAGTACCAGATAATAATTTGGGAGGGTTCTAAACCAGCGACGGATCCAAAATTTACATATAGTTTTAATTCCAAAAGGGTCAGGCTGTTCAAATAATCTAATCAACATTCCGCCAATAAGAAACCCACTCAACACGAAAAACAACTCCACTCCATTGATTAGTTTTATCCAAGGAAAGGAGGTATTGGCTTTTGCAAGCATTAGTCCATGTTCTAGTACTACAAATATAATGGCAAGCGCCCGCATAATATCAAGCCCGTATATCCGGCTTTCATAATCGGGATGCAAGAGAAAGATATTGCGAAACCTACGAGTGAAATTAGAAATAAACCTCATTAAATGGGATCTTCATCTGCAAAAGTAATTTATTCTTTTGATGGCAGGATCACCATCTTTTTTGTTTCTGTGAAATTTCCGGCTGTCATTCGGTAAAAGTAAGTTCCTGGGTTAAACCTTGAACAATCAAGGGTAAAAATGAAGTTTCCTGCCGGTTTATTTTCAATTAATGGCATCGCAACTTGTTTTCCAGAAATGGTAAAGATTTCAAGGGTAACATGCATGGGAACTTCTAGCCTGTATGGAATGTCTGTTTTATTGTTAGTAGGATTGGGAACATTTTGAAATAAGGCGAAAGGTGTTGTATTTCCGTTGACATTGATTACTCCCATATTCGTCGTTCCTTCCTTAAGCATGATATTGGTATCAGGGTCAAAAATAAGCCTAAGAGGGCGTTTGCTGAACGAAAAGGAAAATAATTGGTCATTGGTTGTATTCATCACACGCATGATCGTATCCGTACTATCGGCAAAAAAAATCTTCAGGGGAAGGATCATACGGAAAAAAGATGGGTTTTCCTGGGTCTGTTTGGTTAAAAATTGCAGGGTATAGGAACGATTTCCATTTTGTTGGATATCATAGGTGTTTTGATAATGTGGGTGATTGGGTCGAAATAACCAATCATTGAAAAACCAGTCATAATTAGATTCTGTCACCTGCTTTGTCACTTTCATCAGGTCACCTATTGTTGCTGATTTGAATCGTAAAGTTGTGTCCGTCACATAAGCTTTCAGCAAGCTGAAGAACAGAGAATCTTCGAGTACATATCTCAACTGGTGAACCATACAAGCGCCTTTTTCATAAGTGATGTAAGTATTAAAAAGAGTATCAAAAGAAGGCGTTCTTTTTGCCCATGAAGAATCTGAAATTGCATACCCTGGATTGTTGGCAAGGTAGGGTATCGCATAGTAATTTATAAGGAATGACTTGTAGGAGTTGTATCCCTGTTTATGTTCCTGCCAGTGAACTGTCATCCATGTAGCAAAACCTTCATTAAGCCAGATATCTGCCCAAGTGCCACAAGTGACCAGGTCTCCGAACCACATATGCGCGAATTCATGGGCCGCTAATGCTTCGCGCCAGCAAGTGGAACAAAGTGTGATAAGCGTCTGGTTCTCCATCCCTCCACCATAAAAGAGGCTGTCCATTCCGGCAAACCCCACTTTCTGAAAAGGATATTCACAGAAAGTCTGCGAATAAAAGTCGGCCATTTGGATAATGACGTTGGCCACAGGCTCAGGATTTTGCCCAGGCAGGTAATAAAAACGGATTGGAATGCTGTCGGAAGGATTTGAAGAGTTATGCCAGTAAATGGTTTTCAGCAGGTAGGTGTTGGCAGCCGCTATTACTATAAGATAGGTGGCCAGTGGATCGTTACTAATCCAGTGATAATACAGAGTATCGCCATGGATTGTAGAATCGGCAAGGATTCCGTTCGATCCTAAAATGACATTGACAGGTGTCTTGGCTTTAAGATCAAGGGTTGCTTTATCAGAAGGAACATCATGACATGGAAACCAGTTACGAGCGCCCTCGGGTTCACAATTTGTGAATACCATACCTGCACCTGCTACAAATGATCCGTCATTCACCTGTAAATGCTGATAATCTATCCTGATTTGAAAAACTTCGCCAGGATTGTAGATCCTGTTTAATCCTATGGATAATATGTTACCAGCATGGCTAAAAGAGATTCCAGATAATCCGACTGAATCGATATGCAAACAGGAATCTGTGGCATTCAGTAAGATAGAATGGATCGATGAATCGGCTTTCATAGTAACGACGAGAGTAGCGAAAAAACTATTTGGATAAGGTGTTGTAAAACAATGATAAAGATCGATGTTCATTTTGTAATTAAGGGTGTGGTAAGAATAAACAGGTGAAGATTTGTAGGTTTGTGTTATACCAGTCACTTCTCCCAATAACAGCATGATAACAATAAATGAAATTATATTTTTCATTGATTTTACTATTTCACCATCTCGTCTTCTCACTATTTTGCAATTTTCAATGGATGTGCTTCCGTAGTGAATACGATTTTCTTCAGATCTAGCGTATTTTCAGGAGCAAATATAAGGTAAGCATACTTCATGGTTTCTGCCAGGAAAAAACTTTCCATAGAATCTTCCAATTCCATGGTGCGAACATTCTTAACGGCTGCAAACCCATCAATGGTCTTACAGTTTCTTAGAATATCATCGGTCATATGTTTTGCCATCCGCAGATACTGTTCATCTTTTGTCGCACGGTAAAGATAAAAACAACTTTCCAAGTTCTCAGGGCGTAGGGCATAGCCTGGGGAGGTTATGGAATCAGTAACAAAGTTGAATTCTTCGGGCTCCATGTGAAATTTTATCCACATATAAGTATTACCCTGTTGAATATTTTTAGCTAGGTTGAGATTGCCGGAGAGTGTCAGTATTCCTGCATAAAAGGCATCGAGAGCACCATAATAGGAATGCGTTTCAATGCCAGTGTTCATGTCCACACGTGTGAAGAATGCCCCTTTGTTAGTTTTCTTATAAAGATATTTAATAATGGCTTCATTAGAGGTTTCCCATGCTGCTTTGCAATCCTTGTCGCCGAAAAGCAGCCATGCTTTATAAAGGTATTCATAGTAAGAATCGATTCTTGCTCCGATCTGACTTTCGGTGTTCACCCATGTTCCAGTATTCACATCGATTACTGTTCCTACCAGGCCTAGTTTACTTCTTCGCTTGAAGATTTCAAAGGAGGCCTTTTTTGCAGTTTTATAATATTCGGAATCTCCAGTATATTGAGTCAGTTTTCCAAATTCCAGAAGATATGATCCTATCTCGGCAGGATTACTTAAAGGATCACGTGTTTTTCCGTTTTGCAAATTCACATAACGGAAAGGCATCCCTGTGGGCGATTTGAATGCCGGAAGCAAACGTTTACCGAGATCTTTGGCAAGGTCAAGAAAACGTTGATCACCATCCAATTCATAAGATGAAATCAACCCTCCAAGAAAACGGATCGATACTTCGAAGAGCTGAACTTCCATCTCTTTTTTAAAGCTAAGATCTTTAAAGATCAAGGCTTTTGCTTCCTCTGCCTCCCGTTTCATCCTTAACAAATAAAAAGTATCGAATGCATCGACAGGAGTCATTATCAGGCTTGAAGAATACCAGTTTTTCCCTTTTTTACTGATTGGCATCAGTGCATCATAGCCACTTGCATCTTGTATATAACCGTTCCAGGCATGTCGGCAGGCATCGATAATGATGTCACATTGTAATTTTTTCGCAGCATCGCTGAGATGTTGGGCAGATATAAGCGGATTGATAATTAAATTGATTATAAAGCCGAGGAGCAAGGTTTTTATTTTCATAATTTTTGTAATTGTTTCCGTTAGTATGATACAAATTTACGTTTACTTTATGTTATAGCCAACCTCCTAATAAACTTTTCGAACACTACAAATTCGTTTGCCTTCTTTGTATCTTTGCATCGTATGAATGTGACAATTGATCCTGATTCAGGATTTTGTTTTGGCGTTGTTTATGCTATTGAACTTGCAGAAAGGGAATTGGCAAAGAGCGATAAACTCTATTGTATTGGCGACATTGTCCATAATAATATGGAGGTGAACAGGTTGAAGGATTTGGGGTTGATTATTATTGAACACGATGAACTCGATCACCTCCACAACTGTAAGGTCCTGATCCGCGCCCATGGTGAACCACCCGAAACCTATCGCATCGCACTGGAGAATAGCCTTGAACTAATTGATGCTTCCTGTCCAATCGTGTTGAACCTTCAGAATGAGATTCGCTATGGATTCGAAGAGATGCAGGAAAATGATGGCCAGATCGTGATTTATGGGAAAGAAGGCCATGCAGAGGTCAATGGGTTAAGGGGACAAACTTTGGGAAAAGCCATTGTCATAGGAGGCGAGAATGATCTCGATAAAATAGATTTCAACAAGCCTGTTCATTTATATGCCCAAACAACCAAGAGTGTCAGCGGTTTCCAGAAGATAGTAGAAAAGATAAGATTGAGAATGGCGACAGGAGATCCTGGGAAAATCATTGATTTCAGATGGAATGATACGATCTGCCGGCAAGTCTCCAACCGGTCAGGAAAGTTGCAGGAGTTTGCTGCGAAGTTCGAGGCAGTGGTTTTTGTAAGCGGGAAAAAGAGTTCAAATGGGATGATCCTGTATCAAGAGTGTAAAGATGTTAATCCCAAAACATATCTCGTGTCTGGCAAGGAAGACCTCCAGGAAAACTGGTTTGAGGGTGTTTATAATGTTGGTGTCTGTGGTGCTACTTCAACGCCGATGTGGTTGATGGAGGAAGTGGCAGTAGAAATCCAAGGCATTAAAGTGTGACTATGTACCTGAAGAAACTTTCGCTAACTAACTTTAAAAATTATGTTCAGGCTGAATATCAGTTTTCGGATAAAATCAACTGTTTTGTGGGGAACAATGGAGTAGGGAAGACCAACCTGATCGATGCGATTTATTACCTTTCCTTCTGTAAGAGTTTCTTTAACCCGGTTGACAGTCAGAATATCCGTCATCAGGAAGATTATTTCGTTATTAACGGAATCTGCATCTACAATGACGACTCATCCGACCATATACAATGTATCCAGAAAAGGAATCACCGTAAGAAATTCCTTCTCAACAAGAAAGAGTATGAACGTTTTGCTGATCATATCGGACATTTTCCGGTTGTTATGATCTCCCCATATGACCGTGACTTGATCAATGAAGGAAGTGAGATTCGTAGAAAATATATAGATAGTGTGATTTCACAATTCGATAGATTTTATCTTGACGACTTGATAAATTATCATAAAGCATTGTTTCAAAGGAATGCTCTGTTGAAGGCTTTTACTGAAAAAAATTATTTTGATACACCGCAGCTTGAAATTTGGGATGAACAAATGATCAGATTGGGAACGGGCATATATGAAAAACGAAAGGATTTTCTTGACAGGTTCGTTCCAATTTTTCGCCACTATTTCAGTTTTATCAGTTGTGGTGATGAGACCGTTGAAATACGTTATATGTCGCAATTAAGCGAAGGCGGATTTAACGGCTTGCTTGCTGATGCAGTGACGCGTGATCGTTCTGCACAATTCTCCACTGTCGGGATTCATAAAGATGACCTGGAGTTTATGATATCGGGTTACCCGGTCAAGCGATTTGGATCACAGGGACAGCAAAAATCATTTGTCATTGCAATTAAACTGGCTCAGTTCGATTACATGAAAGGAATTAAAGGGTATAAACCTGTCTTGCTTCTCGACGATGTGTTTGACAAACTGGACGACCTTCGTGTGCAACAACTGATCAGTTTGGTCAGTGAGAACAATTTTGGACAGGTATTCATAACCGACACTTCTGAAGACCGCATCAGGAAAATATTTGATGGTTTGAACATCGACCATAAAATATTCAAATTATCGTTGAAAGACGCGGTCTGAATATCGTACCTTTGTCTGCAAAAGATCTACCATGCAACGATCCAATGATCAGTCACTGGGAGACGCAATCCGCGATTTCCTGCATTCTTATCACCTTGAAGACAAGTTGAATGAAACTAAGGTAATTCAGGCATGGGGCAAGATTGTCGGTCCAATGGTGGAAAAACATACACATGGGTTGTACATTCGAAACAGAATTCTTTTTGTTCATATAGATTCACCTGCATTACGGCAGGAATTGTCCTTTTCAAAGTCGAAAATTGTTGGCCATCTGAATAGTGAAGTGAAGGCAATCATGATTGATGACCTCGTACTCAAATAGATGAAACAAAAGAAGGTTGTTTTTGGTGACACAGAGATCGTGGAGTTTTGTCGCGCTACCTTTGACACGAATGAAATCCACAATCCTGTATTCATGTCGAAACTGGGTAAGCGCGTAATTGTTCCTGGCATGTTTGCCTTGTCTCAAACTGTCAACTTATCCTCTGAATTTTTGAAAAATAAAGCTAGAACACTTAAGGTATTGTTCAATTCCCTTTTAAGTTCCGACGATTTTGTTTTACTATGTGCTTTCTCCCCAAAAGATAATTATTCTGAGATCAGGCTCTCTGCTATCAATTGCAAGGATACGTTAACATCAAAGGATGAATATACACGGTTATCGGTCGAGGAATCTGTGCTCAAATCTGATCATAGAGGTATTCTTCACAGGCTAGGTGTAAGCTCTGACCAAGTTGAAAAATTTATACAAGTGACGGGGATTGAAGACAAAGATGTGGCTCATTTTCTGTTTTCGGTATCTTATGCATCTCAAGCATTGTTTAAGAGCATCAATCATCCTCAAACCGAGATCGAAATCGAGATAGATCAGGCGATAAGTAAAAATTCTGGTATTTCACCCTTCTATCACACACTTGAGATTCTAATTCCAAATCCGTTTCCAGTGTTTGATCCTACGGGAGAATTGGACTTTTTTATTCATTTTGAGCGCGAGAAAGCCTTGAAGTTATATGGGGCATATATGCGATGTGAACATAATGGAAAACTAATATTCCAGGCCTACTATAAACTGGTAGGAATTGCTGACAGGATCATACTTCGGATGGCAAAGGATATCAAGCACCATCGCCGCGCATGAGTATTTTCAAATGATTATTTATTTCTCTACAGGAAATCCAACACATTGAGCTAAGACAATGTGCTGATTTGGTTTTAATTCCATGGCTTTGCTAAGAACATCGAGATCAATCCAGGCTCTGACACCCGTATTAAGTCCTTCTGATGCACAGAATAGGTAAACGTTTTCGCTAATAAAAGCCGCATCGGCCATGGCATAACCATCTTTTGTCTTTTCATCAGACTTAGCCATTTTTGAATAATCAGCAACATACACTAGGGTTAGTGGTGCTGTCTTGACGAAATCCTGTTTCCCCGTTTTGTCACGTACATCATCTTTCAGGATCTCTGTAAGATCGTGCTTTTCTGAATTGTAGAGGAATAATCCCTTTGCCGTAGCAACATAAACATCAATTTCCTGGTAATTCATGGCAGATGGAGCAGTCCTCTTTTTTTCTTCCGGCCTGTTGATCCCGCATGCTGCCCAAAGCAGGTTTGACAACTGCTGTGCGGAAAGGTCTTTCCCTGCAAACTCACGACTGGTCTTACGATTTTTTAGGGCTCTCATCAATGGTATCCCACCATCGGTTTGTGGTGGAAGCAAACTGGTAACATTCTGGGCTCCCAGATTTACAGGTATACAAGAGCCCCACAAAATAAGAAATGATGCAATGAAACTGAAAAGGATCTTTTTCATGTGATTAGAATTTAGGATAACCATAAATACTTGTTTCAGAATAATTTACTTCTTTTTACAAGGTAAGGAAGCAGTACATGCTCAAATCCTGCATTGATGTCAGCTTCCACAAAGTCAATATGATATTGAGCACAACGTAATCTGAGTTCATTCATAAACCTGTCAATTGTTTCAGTGTATTGTTCTCTGACTTTAGCAGGGAAAACCTTCAGATCTTCTCCACTTTCAAGGTCGATGAAACGATAGGGGCGGTTTTCAAAATCGAAATCGAGTTCTTTATTTTTATCAGTAACATGAAACAATACGACTTCATGTTTGTTATGTTTCAGGTGCTGAAGTGCAGAAAATAAGTCTTCTGTACGCGAGTTGGTTTCCATCATGTCGCTGAAGATGATCACCAGCGAGCGTTTATGAATCTGTTCAGCCAATTGGTGCAGAGAATCAGCTGCAGCAGTTTTCTTTTTCAGATTGGGAGAGATGGGGTTGAGCATTCGTTCCAATTCTCCATAAAGGTATTTATGATGGATTGAGCTGGATTTTGCCATGGTATGCAATTCGATTCCATCAGAAAAAATACTGATACCTGCTGCATCTCTTTGTTTCCGAAAGAGGTATATCAAAGCTGCGGCCACATAAATCGAAAAAGTAATCTTGTTAGGATCATCGATGGTTGGATTCTCAATTACTGGGTAATACATTGAAGATGAATTGTCAATAAGGATCTGGCAACGGAGGTTTGTTTCCTCCTCATATCGTTTCGAATACAACCTGTCGGTTCGCCCATATAGTTTCCAGTCGATATTCTTGACCGATTCTCCCACATTGTACTGACGGTGTTCTGCAAACTCCACAGAAAAGCCATGAAAAGGACTCTTATGCAGTCCTGTGATAAATCCTTCAACAACCTGTCTCGCTACAAATTCGAGCGAACCGAACGATTGAACCCTGGATTGTTCTAAAATTTGTGGCATATTACTTTGAGTTTAGCAAGAAAAGACGTTTTCCCTGATATCCATTAGTAATATCAGTGAGTGAATCAAAGGTGTTTTTCGATTAACGTCTTATAAGTCGACTTGGGAACTGACCCTACCTGTTTGTCTACGACTTCTCCATTCTTGAAGAAGAGTACAGTCGGGATATTTCTGACTTTATAGGTCAAGGTGATTTGGGGATTTTCATCAACATTGACCTCTCCGGATATGATTCTTCCATCATACTCATCCGCCAATTCGTGGATGATAGGAGAAACCATGCGGCAAGGGCCACACCACTCGGCAGAGAAGTCAACAACTGCCAATTTATCCGATTTAACCACCTGGTCTTCAAAGGTGGCATCTGTGAGTTTGTGAAACATAATATTTGAGTTTGATAATTACTATTTGTGTATGATTGATCTCTAAAAACGCAGTAACAAAGGTACAACTAAAAATGCTGACTTAATTTATTTTAAAACGGAACTCTGGATTACCGGCCAATCCATATGAGAATTCTTTAGCTTCCACCCTGTATTTCTTTGAAGGAAGTTCAACACTAAGCTTTTCTTCTTCATCTTTCACCTGGAGGCGAAGCAGATTTTTTCCTTTATGATTGTCAGCCAGTGATTGAAGAAAGGCAATATTCTCCTTTGTCACATCCTTTAAAGCAAAAGAAACTGTAATACTTCTTGCAAACTTTTCAAAAACTTCCTGTAGCAAAGTCACTGAATTAACACGGAGGTTCATCTGGTCGGGTGAATCATACCTGGACTCAACCCTTGCTTTGATATAAACAAAGCAATCGACCTCCATAAAATGCTTCATCTTCATAAATTCTTCTGAAAACATCATGATCTGGATGGAATCAAAGTAATCTTCAACGATAAAAGAACCATAAGGTTTACCTGTTTTTCCTACCCGCTGGTTTGCTTCTGTGATGATCCCTGCAAAGATAACCTCCCGGCCTTTAAACAAATTCATCTCGGCTTTCAGTTCACTGATTGATACTGTACAGAAATTTTCGATCTCAAGTCTGAATTCATCCAAAGGGTGTCCCGACATATAAAATCCGATGATCTCTTTCTCGAATTTCAATTGGTCCATTTTCCTCCATGGGGGACAAACCGGAAGTTCCATCCTGGGAAGTGTGACTTCCTGCTCTTCTCCAAAGAGGGAATGTTGTTTTGAAGCTGCCCTTGCCTGTGCATCATTTGCGTACCTGAGCAGTTTTTCTAGGAAGATGGTTTCTTCCCCATGTGTTTTATAAAAATATTGAGCACGATGAGTCTCGGAAAAACCGTCAAATCCGCCAGCCTTTGCAAGTGATTCAAGGCACCGTTTGTTAACTGACCTGAGATCGACACGTGACAGGAACTCGAAGATGTCTTTAAAATGACCATTTTTTGTACGTTCTTCGATAATGCTTTGAACAGCGTTTTCTCCTACATTTTTAATTCCGGCCATACCAAACCTTATTTGTCCTCTCGAATTCACCACAAATTGTTGTTCGCTTTCATTTATGTCGGGACCAAGAACATCGATGGACATTCGTTTGCATTCCTCAATAAAATTCGTAATTTCCTTAATATCATTCATGTTCCTGCTTAATACTGCCGACATGAACTCTCCGGGGAAATGTGCCTTCAGGTAGGCCATCCTGTATGCTACATAAGCATAACAGGTTGAATGTGATTTATTGAATGCATACTTTGCAAACGATTCCCAATCTGTCCATATTTTTTTTGAGGTTTCTACAGAAATTCCATGGCTCAGGCATCCGTCAAAGAATTGAGGTTGAAGTTCTGCCATGAGATGCTCAATTTTCTTTCCCATGGCTTTTCTCAGCGAATCAGCTTGTTTTCTGGTAAACCCTGCCAGTTCCATTGAAAGAAGCATCACCTGTTCCTGGTAAACTGTTACGCCATAAGTCTCTTTCAGGTATTTTTCCATGACAGGGACATCATACTCGATTTTCTCCCTTCCAAGTTTCCTGTTGATAAAGCTGGGGATATATTCCATCGGACCCGGTCTGTATAGGGCATTCATTGCGATCAGGTCTTCAATTCTGTTGGGCTTTAAATCCCTCAGGTGTTTTTTCATCCCATCCGACTCAAACTGAAAAATACCGGTAGTTTTTGCCTGACTGAAAAGCTCATAAGTCAGCGGATCGTCAAAAGGGATCGCTTCCAGGTCAATATCGATAGACCTTGACTTCTTGATGTTCTTCAGAGCATCTTTGATGATGGCGAGCGTTTTCAACCCCAGGAAGTCCATCTTAAGCATGCCGACTTTTTCAATATGCTCACCGTCATACTGTGTAACCAGCACTGTCTGAGAATCCTTGGATGTTGTCACAGGGATGTGGTCGATCAGGTTGTACTTTCCAATGATGATCCCACAGGCATGGAGCCCGGTATGACGCACTGACCCTTCAAGGATTTCTGCAAACTTGAGGGTCTCAGCCACTAAAGGATTATTTGAATGTCGTGCCTCATCCAGTTCATGTACTTCCTTGTATGCTTGTTTCAAAGTGATCTTTGGTCGGTCTGGCACAAGTTTTGCCAATAGGTTAGCCTCTGATAATGGAAGTTTCTGTACTCTGGAGATGTCTTTTATGGCCATTTTAGCAGCCATGGTCCCAAAGGTGATTACCTGGGCAACTTTTTCCTTGCCATACTTATCTACAACCCATTTCAGAACCTTGTCTCTGCCATCTTCGTCAAAATCAATGTCGATATCTGGCATGGAAACACGTTCAGGACTTAGGAAACGTTCAAAGAGTAGACCGTATTTAAGGGGATCAATATCGGTAATATGAGTACAGAAAGCAACTACGGAACCTGCTGCAGAACCTCTGCCGGGGCCCACGGAGACATCCATCTCCCTTGCTGCTCTCAAAAAATCCTGAACAATAAGGAAATATCCGGGGAACTTCATCTCTTTGATGGTCTCCAACTCATACTCAATACGCTCTTTGATCTCGGGAGTAATTTCAGGGTATCTTTTCTTAGCCCCCTCATATGTGAGGAAACGAAGGTATTCGTTCGGATCAACGTAGCCTTCTGGTAAAGAAAAATCGGGCATGATTGGTTCCCTGTTCAGTTCAAAATGTTCAATTTTTCCAAAGATCTCCATTGTATTTTCAAGGGCTTCCGGAATATCTCTGAACAATTCCTGCATTTCCAATCTGGTCTTGAACCATTCCTGTCCGGTATAACGCAATCGGGATTGGTCATCAAGGTCTTTGCCGGTATTCAAACAGAGTAACCGGTCGTGTGCGTCGGCATCTTGTTCGTTGAGAAAATGAGCATCGTTCGTTGCGATCAGCTTGACCCCGGTCTTTCTCGACAATTCTAATAATGCTTCATTCACGACCGACTGTCGTTGATACACTCCAGAGTCACGTGTGGGATCCGTCGCAGGGTGTCGCATCATTTCGAGGTAGAAATCTTCTCCAAATATTTCTTTATATTCATTGATGGCTTGCTGAGCTTTAGTATTGTTACCGGCAGTGATGGCCCTTGCAATCTCTCCTGCCAGGCATGCGGAAGAGGCGATGATCCCTTCACTATATAGTTTTAGGAGCTCTTTGTCAATCCTTGGCTTATAATAGTGCCCTTCAATCCATGAAAGGGATATCAATCGGCTGAGGTTCTGGTAACCAAGAAAATTCTTTGCAAGCAGGATCAAATGATCCCCTTTTCGGTCGATAAGTTCAGTTTTATCATTATGACTCCTTCGAGCAACATAAGTTTCACAACCAATAATGGGTTTAAATCCTGGATGTTTGCAAGCTTCATCATGAAACTCCTTGATGCCGAACATGTTTCCATGGTCAGTAATTGCAACACCCGGCATCCCGTCGGCAATGGCTTTCTCGATTGTTTCTGGCAGTTTGCATGCGCCGTCAAGTATGGAATACTGGGAATGTACGTGAAGATGTATAAAATCGACCATGTCTGTTCTTGAACTTTTTCTGGTAATGGAGTTGAGAAAATCTTCGAAGGAAAATTTCTGCTTGTTCCGGAACGGTAAAATTACAGAAAATCGTGCAAAAATTTCTTTTGTTGAAAACTATTGTAGGCTGGTTTTTATAACACATTAACACACCGGATAATTGAAACTTTTATACTGATATTTTTAAAAAGGGTTGTTTTTAATTACTTTTGTTCAAAATTAAAAAGATGCTCGATAGCAGTCATTTCCACCCAATGGTGGTTCATTTTCCGATCGCGATTATCATGGTCGGTTTTCTCGCAGACGTTGCAAGTCTAATCTTTAAAAAAGAAAAATGTCTTTCCAGCATGGGATTGTATCTTGAGATGTTGGGAGTACTGGCAGCTATCCTTGCATTTAGTACAGGCTACTTTCTGACAGGCGACGTGCTTGATGGTGCAGGTCATTTAGGTAAACAACATGAGCTATTTGCTGTACTGACCTTAGTTACAATAATCCTTGCGGCATTTTTCAGATTTTCCATCGTATACCTGAAAAAAGAAAACACATTCCTGAAATATCTTGCGATGGGATTTTTTTTTCTCGCAGTAGTTTTTATTGGAATCACTGGTTTCTATGGCGGGATGATCGTGTTCGGGAATGTATAAATTGTGAAATGGCAAAATTGCGAGCTTAGAATCATGAATTCTTGTTTATTAATACAACGATCATGGAAAATCAAATCACATTGAGGAATCTTGGGAAATCTGATTTACAAATAACTCCTATCGGATTAGGCTGCTGGCAATTCAGCAAAAGAGGAAATATGGCCGGGAAGTTTTGGCCTTCACTTGAAGATGAAGTAATAAAAGACATCGTTAGGAATAGTTTGGAAGGAGGTATCAATTGGTTTGATACCGCCGAGGTATACGGACATGGGGCATCAGAAAAGATGTTGGCAGAATCGTTGAACACGTTGGGGAAAAAAACTGGGGAGGTATTTATTGCAACAAAATGGTGGCCGATGTTCCGCACTGCTTCAAACATGATCAAGACCATTGATGACCGTTTGGCTTGTTTAAATCCATTTCTGATCGACTTATACCAGGTTCATCAACCTTATGGATTTTCTTCCGAAGTAAAGGAAATGGAAGCAATGGCGAAGCTAGTCCAGGCAAATAAGATCAAACATGTAGGGGTTAGCAATTTCTCGGCTTTAAAGATGCGGAGTGCATGGGAAACCCTTCAAAGATTTGGGATCAACCTGCTTTCAAACCAAATGCAATACAGTTTACTTAACCGGAAAATTGAACGTAACGGAGTATTGGATACTGCTAAAGAACTTGGGATCACCATCATTGCATACTCTCCTCTGGCACAGGGAATGGTGACCGGCAAATTCCATGATCATCCTGAATTGTTAAAAAACATAGGCTTTCGGAAGTATTCTTCAATGTTCAAACCGAAGGGGATGGAGAAAAGCCAGCCCGTTACAGAACTGGTTAAGATGCTGGCCATTAAGTACGAAGTAACCCCTTCGCAAGTGGCGTTAAATTGGTTGATCAATTTTCATGGAGATTCTGTTGTGGCTATACCTGGCGCAACCAAAGCAAGACATGCCCAGGAGAATACAGGCTCAATGAAGTTCACACTTTCTTCAGAAGACCTACGGTTGCTGGATGTAGTCAGCACCGGATTTAAGGAATAAGCTTCCGGTATTCGTAGAAATGGAACAACTTTTCTGTAAAACATTGCCTGAAAGAATTTCTTCTCTCTGTTTTGCCATTTCAAAATAAATCACGACATTTGCACCCCTTAAATTATCTATAGATTATTCATTAATAATTAACACTTAACAATGCCAGCGAAAATAAGATTGCAGAGAAAAGGGAAAAAAGGACAACCTTTTTACCACATTGTCATTGCGGATGGTCGTGCACCACGGGAAGGAAGATTCATCGAAAGAATTGGCACCTACAACCCACTCACCAAACCCGCTGAAATTGATTTAAACTTTGATAAAGCAATTGACTGGATGCAAAAAGGCGCCCAGCCTACCGATACTGTCAAAGCAATACTCTCCTATAAAGGGGTGCTCTATAAATTCCACTTGTTACAAGGGGTAAAGAAGGGCGCAATGACCATTGAGCAAGCCGAAGAAAAATTCCAGGCATGGGCCAGCGAAAAGCAGGCAAAGATTGTTAGCAAAATGCGCGAAGATGAATTGAAGGCCAAAGAAGGCAAGAAAGAACAGGTAGCACAGGAAGTGAAGAAGAATGAAGAGAAGGCTGCCGTCGTTGCTAAAAAACTTGCCAAAGTTGCTGAAGCCGAAGCCGCTGCTAGAAAAGAAGTGATTGCGGAAATGCAGGCAAAGGCAGATGCTGAAGTAGAAGCCGCAGCCAGGATGAAGGCCGCAGCTCATGTATCGGAAGAAACACTTGAAGCAAAAGATATGACCGTTGAACCCGTAAGTGCTCCTCTTGAACCGGAATCCCCGGCAGAAGAACCGAAACAAGAATAACCGGAACTTTTCACGTTCCTATGAACAAAGATGATTTTTATTACCTGGGAAATATAACAAAACCATTTGGTAGTAAAGGTCAGGTTGTTGCTTATCTGGATGTAGATGAGCCCTTGCAATATAAGAAACTGGAATCTGTTTACCTCGATCTCGATGGTGAATGGGTTCCTTTTTTTATTGAGGAAATAGAGTTCCAGTCGGGCAGCAAAGTGCTCTTCCATTTTGAAGGTGTGAATACATCTCAGGATGCTGCAGTCTACACGGGTCGCAAAATGTACCTTCCACTTACCTATCTGCCTCCCTTGAAAGGAAAAAAATTCTATTACCATGAAGTCAAGGGGTTTATTGTAATCGATAAAGTGAAGGGAAATATCGGCACACTGGTTAAAGTTATTGATCTCCCGCGTCAATGCTTACTTCAGATTGCTTTCGGAGAAAAAGAGATCCTTGTCCCTCTTTTGGATGAAATTATATTGAAAGTTGACAGGAAGAAGAAAGAATTATATATCTGTGCACCGGATGGACTCATTGATTTTTACACTTGATCAGGCATGGCATTCCGTTTTAAGCAATTCATTGTGGAAGATGACAAGAGTACGATGAAGATCGGCACTGATGCTATTTTACTCGGAGCATGGGCTGATCCTTTACGAGTAAAATTCATACTTGAGATTGGTACTGGCTGCGGGGTCATTTCACTGATGCTTGCCCAGCGATCGAATGCCCTGATTTATTCTATCGATATTGACGAGGAATCGGTCAATCAGGCAAAAATCAACTTTCGGCAAAGTGCTTGGAATGAACGACTTTTTCCATTGATGACCTCATTTCAGGAATTTGTTCCTGTTTCGTTACAGAAATACGACCTTGTTATAACAAACCCACCATTTTTCATTGATTCACTGCCGTCTCACGACAAAAAGAAAAATCTGGCAAAACATTCTACTCAGATGAACCGCCATGAACTGGTTGACGGGATTAAACAGATTTTGGATGAAGATGGAATGTTCTACATTATCCTTCCGGCCGAGGAGAGTAGGAAATTTAGCACAAATGCTGAAAAGGAGGGATTATTCATTCAACAACAAATGAAGGTGAGGTCAAAGGCTGGTAAACCAGTTAACAGGGTACTAAGCGAATTCGGTTTTCGACCTTGTGTTTCACCTTCGTCTTTTGAGATGGTAATTCGGAATGAAAATAATACCTTTACAAAAGAATATGTTACTTTTACTGAACCGTATTATTTTTCTCTTTGTTAAGTGAAATTCTACAGAACAACTTATTTTTGCATGGCATAAAACTTTCGGTATGAAAAGAAATTTATTTGGAATTCTTGTTTGTTTTCTGATACCTTTCATCAGTTTTACCCAGGTTAAAGAAAACATAAGGGTTGCGCTTACCAAGGCTTCTCCTAACTACATTGAATGGATTAAAAAAGGAGATTCTTCTATTGTTGTTATTGATCTCAGTAATTTAAAACAATCTGAAGCTTTAAAACGGTTAAACGATTGTTCAGCTCTGGTGATCACTGGCGGTGGCGATATTGATCCTGCTCTATATGGCGATGATGTAAGTAGGGCGATTTGCAAGGATATAGATCAGAACAGGGACAACCTTGAAAGAGCAATGCTCACTGAAGCCCTGGCTTTGAAGATGCCGGTTTTGGGGATCTGCCGAGGCGAACAAATGATTAACGTCGCTTTTGGGGGATCACTTATTCCCGATATACCTATTTACATGAGAGCAAAAAGCCAGATAAAAAGTAGTTCTGTGGGTAACGTGAGCACGGGCATGGAAACAATAGTCGAGGTTGACTTGGGCGATGGAAAAAATGAGAAATCAAAAGTGATTCATCAATGTGAGGATTATCTTAACTGCTTTCATCAGGTCAGGCTAGTCTCGAATTCCATTTTACGGAGCATTACCGGGGTTGATACCAGTACAGTGACTACAAATCATCATCAGGCTATTTTAAAGTTGGGAAAAGGACTGAAAATGAACGCACAATCTGCTGATAGTCTCATTGAAGGAATTGAATGGAAAGATCCGGAGGGTAAATCATTTCTGATTGGCGTTCAATGGCATCCTGAGAGAATGGATTTGTCAAATTCCTTCTCGGGTAGGCTTTTACAGCGGTTTCTTGCTGAAACAAGAAAGTATGTTGTCATTCCCCAAAATGTAAAATAGCATGGTCATAAAGGATTATTGGTTGCATGGATTTACTGTTTTTATGGGATTTTTTGCCATGCTCAATCCGATTGGTAATTTGCCTGTTTTTATAGGACTGGTTGCTGGATTTGATCGAAATACCCAGCGGAAAGTAGCCTTGCGATCGGTCATTGTTGCTTTCGTTATCATAGCTATTTTCAGTATCTTCGGACATATTATTTTCAGGATGTTTGGTATTACCTTACCTGCTTTTCAGATTGCAGGAGGGGTGATTGTTTTTATGATTGGATATAATTTATTGAATGCAAAAGATTCGATGATGCATTCACAGGCACCTATGGCAAGGGAGGACTTGGAAAAGCTTGCCGAAGACATGGCAATTACGCCATTAGGAACTCCGCTTCTTGCTGGCCCGGGAACAATTTCTGCTGCAATGAACTTTGTCGGAAGAAAATCCATAAGGTTGATGAACCTGGTATAAGT
>Ga0364881_10102_pt1 | contig 58520 bp, 52 predicted proteins | sample ExccelJu500001D4_5_FD_206923 | JGI IMG/M metagenome (GOLD analysis project Ga0364881, IMG submission 206923) | Enriched cells from Trout Bog Lake Hypolimnion, Wisconsin, USA - BchlTB.July30.5000.01.D4 | ecosystem: Environmental > Aquatic > Freshwater > Lake > Hypolimnion/Profundal zone | place...
ATATAGTTTCAAGGAGATTTTGTATTGTAAAATTTATAATTAATTATGCTCTACAAATTGAAAACCTTAGAATTTTTCTAAGGTTTTATAATTTAGCTTTGCTTCAAAACATGGCGTGAACTTGGCGTGTTTTAAACCCCAATAAAAAACCACCTACATTTATTTATGTAAGTGGTTGATTAATACTTTGTCCAAATTAGAAACTAATTCCAATCCTAATCTGTGCAGCACCCTGTGCAGCAAAACCCAATTTACCTACACAGTTACCTACACAAATTTTGAATTAAGAGATTGATTATCAAGTATAATTAACACAGTAAAAAGAATAGAAGTTTCCTAAACTTTAGATACAAGTTCGATTCTTGTCGGGACCACGATTTAACTTGAAACCCTTATTGATTAAGGGTTTTGTTGTTTTCGGATGTTTTTGATTTATGATTTATTTGTTTTATCTGTGTAGCAAACTGTGCAGCAGAATGGGTTAAAAAAATTCAAAATGGTAATTACCATTTTTGTATTCGATTATTAAGTGCATCAGCAACATATATCTTACCGTTAATATCCACCCATACACTTGCAGGAGTATTTAACTGGTTTGATTTTGAACCAGCACCATTACCTCCAGCAACAGTTATTCCTGTTGAAGATCCCTTTGCCCATTTTTGTATTCGATTATTAAGATCATCTGATATGTATATATTTCCATTACTATCAATAAATATTTCATTAGGCTGATTTAATTGATTCGCATTTGAACCAGCGCCATTACCGCCAGCGACTGTAATACCAATTGTATCTCCTGCAGCCCATTTTTGTATTCGATTGTTAAGAGCATCTGCTATGTATATATTTCCGCTTCCATCAACCTTCACTCCTTGAGGGGTATTTAGTTGGTTTGCATTTGAGCCTCTACCATTGCCACCTGCGACCGTTATCCCTGTGGTAGAACCAGTGGCCCATTTTTGTATTCTATTATTGTTCGCATCTGCTATATAGATATTTCCACTAAGATCAACAAACACTCCAGTTGGAAGAAACACTTGGTTTGCACCTGACCCAACACCATTACCTCCTGCAACCGTTAAACCACTTGAGGCTCCGGCAGCCCATCTTTGTATGCGATTATTAAGATTATCTGCTACATATATATTTCCATTACCATCAATAAAAACCTCTTGTGGTGAATTAAATTGGTTTGCACCTGAACCAGCACCATTACCTCCAGCAACTGTTGAACCACTTGAGGCTCCGGCAGTCCATCTTTGTATTCGATTATTATTTGCGTCCGCTATGTATATATTTCCGTTACCATCTACAAATACCCCCAATGGAGAGTTTAATTGATTCGCATTAGAGCCTGCTATAATGCCACCCGCAACTGTTATTCCCGTATCACTTGTAACATTCGGTAATGACGGGGAAGTGTTTGTTCTAGAACATCCAATTAACAAAATAATTAACGATACAATTATTAGTCTGGATAAAACGCTCTAATTGACCATAGTAAAACGCTGCAAGCTGACCCCTGTAAGTTGATGTTTTTTCAAGCGTAAAAGAAAGAGCTGTTTGGTTAATTAAAAATAAGATTTTTATTGTAGATCATCTTCTGTTATTTTTTTGTTCCATTTTTTTCTAAGTGATTCACCTTTTAATTCGATGCGATGCGCACTGTGAACGATTCTGTCAAGTATGGCATCGGCAACAGTTTTTTCTCCAATAATTTCATACCATTGTTTTACTGGTAATTGTGAGGTGATGATAGTAGCATGTTTACCATGTCTGTCTTCTATAATTTCTAAGAGTGATGCCCGGCTTTGATGATCGAAGGGTTGTATTCCAAAGTCATCAAGTATGAGTAAATCATTTCTTTCTATGCGATTCATTTCTTTGATAGCGCCACCGTCAACCTTAGCCATTTTTATTTGTGCAAGCAACTTAATAGTGTTAGCATATAATACTTTATATCCCATCTGGCATGCCTGGTGGCCAATAGCAGATGCAATAAAACTTTTACCGGTTCCTGTACTTCCGGTAATAAGTAAGTTCTCGCTCTTGGTAATAAAAGAACCATCGGCAAGTCTTTGCAAATGATTTTTATCAATGCCTCTTTCTGCTGCATAATCCACTTGTTCAATGGTTGCTTTATAACGGAACCGTGCATTGCGTAAGCCCCTTTCAATAGTTCTGTTATGACGGTCATCCCATTCGCTGTCGATCAGCAGTGCTGTCATCTCATCTGCTGTGAGTGGTTCATTACGTGGTGCTTCCATACTACTTTTAAAAGCATGGTACATACCAAAGAGGCGCATACTTCGCATCTTGTCTAAAGTGTTTGTGTTCATGATGATTTATATTTAATGATGATAATAAGTAAGTGTGATTTTTTTTATTGATAGTAATCTTCTCCTCTGATGTTATGGTGAAGTGGCATAGGTAGTTGTTCACGTTCATCCTCACTTATATGATCCAGATTTTTTTCGAGTATCTGTACGATGATGGGATAATTATATACACCAAAACTCTTTGCTCTTTTACATGCATTGATAAGTCGTTCACCACCTACTTTTCTTTTTAAATTTAAAATACCGGAGCATGATTTATAGGCTTGTTCAGGGTGCTGCTTTTTTTCTATCACTGCTATAATGTACTCAGCTACTGCTTCATGTATGTCTGCTGCTTCATTAATAAATTTATCCGGTGTCCACTCACTTAAGTAACGATGTGCAGAAGCAAGATGCTCATTGTCGGTAGTGTAATGATATTTCTTGTATTGCCTTTGATGCGTGGCAATACGTTCATACTTATAAAACACTTCTACCGATGATGAAGTGTACAGCAGTTTTACTTTTTTTCCGATAAAACGATAAGGCACACTGTAATAATGTTTATCCGTATTCAAACAAACATGTCCGTTCTTCATGACTGTTACAAGTAATTGTTGTTTACATTCATAACGGTACTGTGGTAAAGATTTCAGTGTTGATTTTTCCAGTTCATCGAACTGTTGTTTACGACTGTAATTACGTCCTTTAAAAGAAGAACTATTATGTATCTCTAATGATTCAAGTATCGCACTGTTGATGGCATGTAAACTCAGGTGTGATTGTTTTCTTACCTCGTGATAAATACGGTTGTAAATAATTTTTACTACCCCTTCCACCAGTGATTTATCTTTCGGTCTGTAAGCTCTTGCAGGTAGTACAACTGTTCCATAATGTTCTGCAAAGTCTGCAAAAGATTCATTAAGGGTAGGTTCATACTTACTGCTTTTGGTAACAGCTGATTTTAAATTATCGGGAACAATAGCAGCAGGCACACCGCCGCAATAATGCAGAGTGTTTTCACAAGCAGCAATAAAGTCTTCTTTTGTTTGAGTCATCACCGCTTCTACATAAGTAAGCTGACTGCATCCAAGTATCGCTGCAAAAACTTCTACTTCCTTTAATTCACCGCTATGCTCATCAACAATAGATAATTTTTCTCCGGCAAAATCAATATACATTTTATCGCCTGCTTTGTGTTCCATGTGCATTACAGGTTTTACGCGGTGTGTATAAAAATGATAATACTTCCTGAACTGTGTATATTGATAAGCAGGCGTATTGTTTGCATAATAATCTTCCCACAGCTTAATGAGTGTTACACCTTTGCGACTCATTTGTTTTTCTATAGCAGGAAGTAATGATTGTAAACACTCGAACCTTGCATCGGGTAAGGAAGGATGTGGTTCAATAAAAAGTTTTTCTAACTCATGATCACTTAGTATTGCAACATCTTCATAGGTGAGATGCAGTGATATAAAACGACCTATATAACGTTTAACAGTATTGCGGGCAATACCTGTAATTACACTGATTTGTTTTTTACTCGTGCCTTGAGTATAGTAGCGAAGCACCTGTCGTAGTTTAAGCATATGAATGGGTTTGTTTGCCATAACACTTCTATTGGTTTAATTACCAACTTCAGTATTTACAGCTACCCAAACAACTCTTATTATACAATTGAAAAAGGGGTGGTCAATTTACTGCGCTATGCATGGTCAATTTGAAGCGCTACAGGTGGTCAATTTAAAACGCGTTGGGGTGGTCAATATCAGCGTTTTTTCCAGGTTAAGGGTGGATTTTGCGTAATTGAGATATTATTGGTTTGATCGGAGAGAGTTGTAGTAATTTTTATCCCAGAGCTAGATGGCATTGTGGAAGTAAGTGTAACATTTACATTGAAAGTACTACCCGGAGAAATACTTGCATTTGACGCATCAATACTAAATACTATTGAAGGCTCTTGTGCAGGTTGTGTGCTACTTCCCCCTCCTGAACTTGATTTATTACAACTGAATAAAACAAAAGATATGATTGACAATATTCCAATAATTATTCTTTTCATTTCTTACCTATTTTTTATAATTAGCTGTTGGGTCTGGTCATAATCCTTGCCAATTATCTTTAGAAAATAATTACCAGTAGATATATTACTTAACGGGATAGTGGTGCTCTGGTTATTTGTATTAATCTCCTTAACAATCTGACCATTGGCATTTACTAATTGAATAGTGATTGTAGCTAATGGTATTTGGCTAAACTGAACAATAAATTCTGATGTAGCTGGATTCGGAAATAGTTTAGCAATATGATTGTTCGGCGTTGTTGGTGGAGTGTTCACAGCGGTGACCACTAATGTAAAACTATCACTCACATTCTTACATCCATTAGGGTCTATTACCTGCACTCGATAATTGCCAATCACAATGGGTTTATAAGTTGAATTATTTGCGCCAGAAACAGGATTGTTTGCTAGCAACCACTGATAATTAACTCCAGTTGCAGTTGTTGAAAACTGGGAGCCATTCCAAGAGATGGATGGCTTGGATGGTATTGAATATTTTTTTAACTGAATAGTATCAGATGAGATTACACAACCATTACTATCTGTTCTTGTTACCCAAAGTTTAGTACTATCCTTGAATATTTTACTGCTAATGTTTGATGAATCGATTGTTGTTCCATAATACCATTTTAGTGAATCACCAGCATTGACATTTGTAATTGATAGCTTTAAACTATCTCCTGAACAAAAAGAATATGAATTCCAACTTGGGAGAGATTGATTATTAAATATTGGTGGGACGATATTATCTTCTGCGCATACGAAGAAAACCTTAAACAAATATTGAGCATATGTATCATAATTATAAAAACTATTCTCTACAAACTGATTACCTGACCTAATAAAAACAGTTTTTTTCTTATAATCATTATTTGGAACATAATATGCCATACATCCAGCATCAAGAAAACTTATGTCTTTTTTTCCATCTCCATTAAAATCATAATAAACTAATCTGTATTTCCAATTTACCCTATCTGTACTATTTAGAGTGTATTTTATCCAAGAAGTATCTATTTTAAAGCTGCCATCTCGTTGAGCAATGTATGTGAAAATGTTCCATGTTTTATACCCGACTGTATTGACCGATATTATATCTGAAAGTCCGTCACCATTTAAATCATCCACAAAATAATCTTGGTTTAAAACACCTTTTGATAATAAACTTGTGTCATAAAACGGAAGCTTTACAATTCCTGATTCATTAAATTTTCCTTGTCCCTGATTTATTAGAACCCTTGACTGAATATTGGGGTTAGCTTGCTCCCCGGCAGCTAATATAACATCATTTCTTCCATCCCCATTTACGTCCTTAATTACTGCTTGATAAACGGCACCAGCACCATCTGGAACTACTTCTCCGAAACCATTATTACTCGAAAAATGAATGGTATCGCTCGCAAAATGAGCAAACATTTGGTTAGAAAAATATGGATATGATGGTATGCCTAAAAAAATATAGCTATGAGAGTTACAAGTAATAAATAAATCTGGTAATCCATCTCCATTTAGGTCTCCAACATCTCCACCTTCAATTGTAAAGTGCAATAAATTGGAAGGAATTAAAGAACTTAGTTTTGTTAAATCATAACCTCCTTTACCATCACTAATTATTAAGGATATCGGTTCAATGGGAGAATTAGGATTTCCTTCATCTACATGACCAAAAACTACCAAGTCTACATAATTGTCATTGTTCAAGTAGACTGGAACTATTTTTGTTGGCCCCCCAATAAAATTAGTACTATCATTTAAAAGGTTTTTCTCATCGTACTTTTGAGTTGAAGGATTCCAAATTAAAAAAGCCAGATGCGCAGATATTCCATTATAAGCAGCCCCACCATTAAATACATCTATATAACCATCATTATTGAAATCGCCCAAAGCTAATGCGGTAGAAAATGAGGCATATGCATATATATTATTTTGTAAAGGGTTTAAATTTTTTTGAAATAGGTCAACCATTAAATCGGGTAAAACCGGATTGTTTTCCCAATAATTAGTACCCAAACTCCTAGCATTTGAATCTACTTTATAACCTTTAAAGTTTTTTACAGCTGGCACTAAGCTAAAATTAGCTACTTGCCCAAACCCATTATTTAAATTGGCAAATATTATTATAATAAGAACGCAAACAAGTATTCTTTTCATTTATTACTTATTTTTAATAATTAAATGTTATGTTTTGCAATATCCCCTGCTTATTATCTTTAGAAAATAATTACCACTTGAAATATTACACAATGCGAAACTGGCACTCTAGTTATTCGTATTAATCCGTTTAACAAACTGACCATTGGCATTATAGTTGTTGGCAGGAACGGTAAATTCATGCTGTCAACATTGACATTTAGCACAATACTTCCTAAAAGCAAAAACATAAAAAATATTTCAAAAAAATATCTTTAACATCATCGGTTAATTCATCTCGTCTTTCTTATTTTTTATATCATTATAATTTTAATAATTTATCACTGATTTTAATCATTAACTAACTAGTTTGGCTTTTCGGTTACGCCCCGTTTTAGAAGGTTTCTGGACTCCTAGTTTAAAGGGGGTAAGAGTTCAATCATCCCCCGAGGATTTTGCTCGAACCCCCTAATTTTATTCAAATAATATCTTATTGCTCCCTATTTTGATAGTTTCCAATCTTTGACTTTTAAAAATATGTAGCCAGATTATTCTTTTTCAAACTTTTTATTAAATAGACATCTTATTTATTATTTTGAATAAAAAATGGATAAATACAGCCATTTAGTAAATAAATCTACCATTTAGTAAAGAGGAACTATATAATAAGATTGAGTTATTAGATTTAACTTCAAAAAGATATTACCTGATTGATGAAGTATAAAATATTAATAGTTGAAGATGAAGAAAGTGGAAGGATTGCTCTGAAAATATTACTCGAAAAATCTTTTCGGGGCAATATTTCCTCAATAACATTTTCTAATTCATTTGAGAGTGCCCAGAAAGCACTAAACGAATCAATCTTTAATCTTGTCTTTCTTGATATCAATTTGAATGGAATTTCCGCATTTGATTTACTTAGTTTTATACCAACAGAAACTCGGGTAATATTTGTTACTGCCTATTCAGAGTTTATCTTGAAAGCATTTAGAAGCAGGGCCTTTGATTACTTGGTAAAGCCGGTTAAAGAGGATGAGCTAAAGGGCTGCCTAACCCGCTATGTTAATGAAACTCAAATTAACAATGAATCCGATTTAATTGTACAAGTAAAACAAAAAGGAATGATTAGGCCTATTCATCATCGAAATATACTTTTTATTGAAGGAGATGGGCCTTATAGTCGTTTCCAACTTAATGATGAGTCTCTAACCATTGCAAAAACTCTTAAGTCTATTGAGACAGATATTGGATCCGGATTTATTAGGGTACATAAATCTTTTTTGGTTAACAAAATGTACATCAAAGAGTTTAACAACGATAAAGTTATTTTATACAACGGAAAATGGTTAAAAGTTTCACGAACAGGTTTCAAATTATTGTGTGCATTATAGTTTTGATATTATTTACATCAAAATCTTTTGCCCAACCTAAATTTCTTGAACCCGAATTAGACATTAATGCTGGTTTAAATTCCAATGCGATTCTTGTGATTAAAAAAGATAACCTTCATCACATTTGGCTTGGAACAGAGCACGGGTTATCGATATTGGGATATACAGATAGTGCTTACAAAAAATTATATAGCCTACTCAATAATAAATCTATTTGGGGACTTGATTTTTATAAAAGTTTTGCTCTTATAGGTACAAGATTCAGCGGATTGTATGTATGGGATTTAAATAAACAAGAAATTACTCAACATTTCGATTCTTCGGAGATTGGACTATGCAGAAGAATTAGGGTACTTAATGATTCAGTGTATCTAATCTCAAGGAAAGGATTATTTACGCTACACTATGTAACTGGTGTCTGGAAATTAAATAAGTTAACGTCAGACATACCCAATACTGCTTTTTTTACCGATGTTGCAATTTGGAATAATCGTATGTATGCCACGGCATATGATGATGATGCAGACAACAAAAAAAATCTTACTTCTTCATATACCATAAAAAACAAATTAACAACAGATACAATTGCTATTTCATTTGATGGGTTCTACAAAAATTATATTCAAAAAAGAAGTTCAATATCGGTTCTTTCTGCTCTATCCATCTTTTCTACTACTTATCCTAAGAGCTCAATGTTGGTGGGTGGATCGAGTTACAGTCTTTTTAATAATAAAAGAGAAATAGAGTGTAAAACACTTATTTCCCCAACGAAAAAGAAATTACCTGTTTGGGATATAACTTATGCTAAGAACAAATACTTCTTAGCCATAGGAAACCCCGATAATAATCAAGAAGGAATGATTTATGAAACAGGCAAATCCTCTCTTGAGGATTTAAATTCTAATTTTTATGGTCAATGTTTATATTTTGATGACGATGCCAATGCGATGTGGATGGGAACACTAAACCGAGGAATATTTTATTGGCCATTTATTAGCGAATCGTATAAAGTACCCAAAGAATTTAAAGATGACTATAATTTCAAAATAATCTCAAAAGACGAAATTTTATTCTACAATAAAACAAAAGTTATTTTACAAAATATTCGAAACAATGCAGAAAAAACGATATATCAAACTCCCAGTAATAGCGATTTTGATTTTATTCGAGATTTAATTCAGTCTGGAGATACAACAATAATAATATCTTCTAAAAAAATCATCCAAGTAGTTAGTAAAAATGGAATTCTACATCAATCTGAATATGATTTTGAAAAATCAGTATCACGCAAAGATTTAAGCAATTTTATTTACAAAAATGGAAATAACATCTATAGGTTTTCAATCTTTTTTAATACCATAAGAAAACTCAATCTTAGTACAAAAAAAGAAACGTTAATAAAAAGTGCATCCAACCAAGTAAAAGGCATACCCTACAACAATAACTTATTATATTTTTCAACCTATGCCGGCTTTCACTATTTTGACTCTATTTCGCATCCTTTCGATATTCATTTACCAGCGATCGAATCTTTTATAACCGTTTCAGATACTTTATGGACATTGAATGGAAGTGCAATTAAAACTTTCAAAATAGATTTAGTACATTATAAACTCATCCCACTCTTTGAATACGATATAAAAGATGCTATTGGTTCAAATTTACCAACCTGGATTTCAAGTTTCAGAGGTAATATTTTATGTGGTAATCATCAAGGATATTTTACTTTGAACAATAATACTTCAGAACCAATTGCCTATAATTATTTGGGCAATTATAGCAAAGGCAAATTTCAATTATCCGATAGTACTGGTATATACTATAACTATGATAACTATGTTACACGAATTAGTGAACCCACTGCATACAAAATTGTCAATCCCAGTCAAATTAATATATCTATATATCCCAATAACAGTATTAATTTATATACACCATTTAGATTGAATTTTAATGCCAATGATTTCATTCTTCAAAATCATTCATTAAAGAAAATTGTATTTATTAAGTCGAATAAAATTTATAAAAAAGTATATACATTAAACGACCATTACGATTTTTCGCTTGGAATAGAACAAGGGAACTATCAAGTAGAAATCTATATTAATAACCAGCTCATCGCTACACAGAATTTAAAAATAACCCTTCCCCTTTCTTCTAATCCTGTTTTTTATATAGGACTGCTGGTATTATTCGTTTCTTTATTGATGATTCTATTTAAATTACTCCTTGACAAAAAAAAATATAAACAATCTGTTTTAGAAAATAGGCTACAGTTATTAAAACAAAACCTAAATCCTCACTTTATATTTAATTCTCTTAATTTGATCTATAGTTTGGTGCTTCAAAACAAAAATGATGTAGCCATAAAGAATATTAATCATTTCTCCGATTTGCACCACTATTACCTAAATAATATCAACAAGCAAAGAATTACACTTGAAGAAGAATTTGAATTTATAGAAAGCTATTTAAAACTAGAAGCAGCCAGAATAGCAGCCGATAACCCCTTTGAATATGAACTTCCTAATAAAATTGAAGAAAAATTTAAAAAGCTATTAGTACCACCGATGATATTACAACCATTAGTAGAAAATTCGATAAAGTATTGTGGCAAAAAAATGGATAGTAAAAACTATATCTGGATTGATACCTATGTAAAAGACAATAGATTGTTTATTGGAATTGAAAATACAATAGGTAATATCAACGAAAACCTTATCCGTAGTAGTAAAATGGGAATCAAACTTGTGAATGAAAGAGTAGAAATTTTCAATAAAATGTATGGTGAAAATATTCTTTTCCTTGCCAATGTAAATTGCAAGTATGCCCAAAATGGGTATAGATGTGAAATCTCTTTCACACTAAATTAAAATCTTAACCTTTACCTCCTTTAACCCTTGTTATCCCTTAAAAAGTACAAAACCTGGCAGGAACCTGGCAGGAATTAAAAAACCACCTACACATTTTATAGTGTAAGTGGTTCATTTTCAATGTGGGCCCACCTGGGCTTGAACCAGGGACCCCCTGATTATGAGTCAGGTGCTCTAACCAACTGAGCTATAGGCCCTGAGTTTTTTAACTCATGAGGCGCAAAAATAACTAAATCAGGATATTCTCCAATTTCATTTTAAATGATACCGCTATTTTTGCCGGCATGCAGCCAATTAAAAATATCATTTTCGATCTCGGTGGTGTTTTCATGAACCTTGATTATAAAAAAACCGAACAGGCATTTATTGATCTTGGAGTTGTCAATTTTCCTGAATTGTTTACCCAGCATCATTCATCACCCTTGTTTGCCGATATGGAAACCGGCAGGATCTCAAATCAAGCATTTTATGATGGATTAAGAAAACTAAGCGGCATAAATATGTCGAATGATGACATCCAACATGCATGGAATGCAATGCTGCTCGACTTTCCGATGGAACGAATTGTTTGGTTGAACGAAATAAAAAAGAAATACAATATCTATTTATTCAGCAACACCAATCAGATTCATTACGATGCATTTATTGAAACGGTTAAGCAACAGACGGGTATTACCGATTTCAATCAATACTTCATTAAAGCATATTATTCGCATGAATTGGGTTTGCGCAAACCCGATACAGCATCTTTTCAAAAAATTATGGAAGAACAAAAATTAAATCCTGCAGAAACATTATTTATCGACGATACTTTAAGTAATGTTCAAGCTGCTGCAGAAATAGGATTACAGACACTGCATTTAAAACCACCCATAACTGTGTTGGAACTTCAATTATAAGCAGTATTTATTTTACCTCCTCGTAATCGATATAATCATTGCTGTCCGGCGCTTTTGATTTTACTGATGAAACGGGCTGCTGTGCTTGCTGCTGCTGTGTTTGACGTTGCTGCATTTCCTGCATTTCTTTGATCTTATCCTGCATCTGCGAAGCCGCTTTGCTTACAGGAACAACCAGATCAAACACAAACTTGTAAATGAGATAAATAACAATTCCCCAAATGATCAACTTAAACATAGCAGTAAAGGTAAAGACTGAAAACATTTATTTGCTGGAGAATTTGTTAAATGGGAGATGATTTCATTCAATCATAAATTTGGAACATAACTGATGATTGCATTACATTTGCAACGGACAAAGAGCAAAAGAAGGGAACGATTTCGTTCCCTTCTTCTTTATACCTATGGCAACAGAAGCACAAATACAACAGGCAGAACAATGGGTAAAAGCCCTTTTGGAAACAGAAACCGAGTATTTCTGTGTAAGCATTAAAATAAAACCGACTAATAATATAAAAATATTTTTAGACGGAGATAATGGCTTGCCGATTGAAAAATGTGTACAGTTCAACCGCAGGTTATATAAGATGATCGAAGAAAGTAATCTTTATCCAGACGGAGATTTTAGTCTTGAAGTCTCTTCTCCGGGTTTGGATGAACCGCTGAAAATGCATCGGCAGTATGTGAAGAATATCGGCAGAACGGTTGAAGTGTTATTTGAGGATGGATCAAAAAAAGAAGGGAAATTAATCACCGTAACAGACGCTGATATTTTGTTAGAACACACGGAGGGCAAGGGAAAGAAGGCGATCACACAACAATTGGTTATTCCATTTAATCATATAAAATCAACAACAGTTCAAATTAAATTCTGAGTTTTTGATTGACAATCAAAGATGAAGAGAACGTAAAAAAACATTCGAGATATGGCAAGTATCAATCTGATTGACGCATTTCAGGATTTTAAAGACGCAGAAAACTTAGATCGTCCCACGATGATGAAAGTTGTAGAAGATGTATTCAAAACCTTATTGCGCAAAAAATACGGAAGTGATGAGAACTTCGATGTAATCGTAAATGCCGAAAAAGGTGATCTGGAAATAATCCGTCGCCGTATGATCGTTGAAGACGGAGAAGTAAACGATCCTTTAGCTGAAATTGCATACACTGAAGCAGTAAAAATTGAACCTGATTTTGAAGTGGGTGAAGAATTATACGAAGAAGTTGATATGCTCGATTTTGGTCGCCGTGCCATCCTTGCTGCCAAACAAACATTGGCAAGTCGTATCAGCGATTTGAAGAAAAATGTGTTGATCAAAAAATACGGCGACAGAATTGGCGATATTATTTCTGCCGAAGTGTATCAGGTTTGGAAAAAAGAAGTGTTGTTATTAGATGAAGAAGGCAATGAATTGATACTTCCTAAATCAGAACAGATACCACAGGATTATTTTAAAAAAGGGGAAAACATTCGTGCAGTTGTTGCAAGAGTGGACATCAAGAACAATACACCTGTTATTATTTTATCCAGAACAAGTCCTTTGTTCCTTGCTAAATTATTAGAAATAGAAGTTCCCGAAATATTTGACGGATTAATTGCTATTAAAAAAATAGTTCGTGATCCGGGAGAAAGAGCCAAGGTTGCTGTTGAATCTTATGACGACAGAATTGATCCGGTTGGTGCCTGTGTTGGAATGAAGGGAAGTCGTATTCACGGTATCGTTCGTGAATTGAAGAATGAAAATATTGATGTTATTAATTACACATCCAATATTCAATTATTGATCCAACGTTCATTAACACCGGCCAAGATCAGTTATATGAATATTGATAATGAAAAGAAACAGGCTGATGTTTACTTGAAAGCTGATCAGGTCTCTCTGGCAATCGGTCGCCGCGGTGTAAATATCAAATTAGCTTGTGAACTTACCGGTTTTGAATTAGATGTGTTCAGAGAAGACGAAGAAAAAACAGATGAGTTTGATATTGATCTGGATGAATTCAGCGATGAAATTGAAACATGGGTCATTGATGAATTTAAACGCGTGGGATGTGATACAGCCAGAAGCGTATTAAATTTAACTGCCGAAGACCTGGAAAGAAGAACCGATCTGGAAAAAGAAACAATTGATGATGTAAGAAAAATATTACAAGCTGAATTTGACAAAGAATAGTTGAATAATGTATTGAAAGTACAAGAGTGCGACGCTCCGAAAGGAGTCCTTTGGACAACGATGCATCATTACAGTGCGCAAGTTGGTCTCATAAATAAAATAAACGATCATGATGAACAGATCATGATCAACGGACAAAATAAAAAAACTGAATGTCAGAACTGAAATTACCGAGATTATTAGCCGCAGCTAAAGAGTTCAATGTTGGACAGGATACCATCATTGATTTTTTAGCAAAGAAAGGATTTAGTAAAGATGACCTGAAGCCAACGGCAAAGCTTTCGGAAGAAATGTATTTTGCCCTGCAGGCAGAATTTCAGGGTGATAAGGTCGCAAAGAACAAAGCCGATCAAGTAGAAATTCCGAAAGGTGGAAGCGGAGAACCGAAGAAGAAAAGAGATGAGGAAGAAATAACATTCCGAAAAGAAGAAAAGAAGCCTGCCGTACCTGTTGCAAAAGAAGAACCGAAAGTTGAGAAAATTGTAAAAGTTGAAGAAGTAAAAGAAGTTGCCTCTGTAATCAATATTAAAGAAACAGTTCTGCCAGAGCCGGAAATAACTAAAGTTGAAATTCAGGAAATTGAAAGTCCGAAAGTTTTAAATAAAATCGATCTCAGCACTATTGATTCTTCCACTCGTCCTAAAAAAGCTCCGAAGAAAAAAGAAGAGCCGGTTATTGAAAATATAATTGAAGAGCCTAAAAAGCCGAAAGGAAAATCAAAACAAATTATTGATGAAATTCCTGTTGCAGAAATAAAACCTGAACAGGTAATTAATGAATCAGAAGAGGATTCATCTCCTGTAATTGAAAATATCGAGATCGAAAAAATAACAGGCCCAAAAATTTTGGGAAAGATCGATCTGCCCGTGGATAGCGATACTCGTCCAAAACCTCCTACAAGAGAAGAAAAACGCAAACGCAAACGTATTCCCGTTGATAAAAAAGGCGGTGATCAACCACAACAAAGAGCACCTCAACAAGGGGGCGGATTTAGTCGTGATAACAGAGGAGCTGCTGCACCTGCACCTGGTGGTGGTGCGAACAGACCGATAGTACCAGCAAATAATCGTAATAATCAAGGAGGTGGCGGATTTAATAGAGGCGGAACAAGTGGACCACAACGCGGTGGCGGTGGTCAGCGCGGAGGAAATAGAGCTCCGGGAGGACGAGATAATCGTCGTGAAGACAAAGAAATTGACGCAAAAGAAATTCAGGAGAAAATACGTGAAACTCAAGCCAAGCTTGCAGGAGCAGGTGGTCGCGGTAAGAGTTTAAAAGCCAAATATCGACGTGCAAAACGTGATGAAGCTGCAGAATCAATGGGCGAAATGGTGGAAGACAACAAGCTTCATGTAACAGAGTTTGTTACGGTAAGCGAGTTGGCAAATTTAATGGATGTAAGTTTTGCTGATGTGATAGGAAAGTGTATGGGATTGGGCATCATGGTTTCCATTAATCAACGTTTGGATGCAGAAGTGATCGAATTGGTTGCAAGCGAATTTAATTTCGAAGTAGAGTTTATTGATCTGGATGATGTGGATGAGATGGAAGAAGAAGAGGAAGAGGATAGTCCTGAAGAATTGGTAGGTCGTCCCCCTATTGTAACCATCATGGGCCATGTGGATCATGGTAAAACCTCATTGCTTGATTATATCCGCAATGCGAATGTGGTAGCAGGTGAAGCCGGTGGGATTACACAACATATCGGTGCGTATGAGGTAGCATTACCCAACGGAAAACATATTACTTTCTTAGATACACCCGGACACGAAGCATTTACAGCCATGCGTGCTCGTGGTGCAAAAATCACAGACATTGCTGTGATTGTTGTTGCTGCAGATGATGCGGTAATGCCTCAAACAAAAGAAGCTATCAGCCATGCTCAGGCAGCAAGTGTTCCTATGATATTTGCCGTAAACAAGATCGATAAAGATGGTGCTAATCCGCAAAAGATTTACGAGCAATTATCTCAAATGAATATATTGGTGGAAGAATGGGGTGGTAAATATCAATCACAGGAATTAAGCGCCAAGAAACATATTAATGTTGATCTGTTATTGGAAAAAATATTATTAGAAGCGGAAGTATTAGACTTGAAAGCAAACCCTGATAAGGAAGCTACGGGATCTATCATCGAAGCATCATTAGATAAAGGTCGTGGTTATGTTGCTACAATTCTTGTTCAAAATGGCACATTGCGATTAGGCGATTTGATTGTATCGGGTCAACACTTCGGTCGTATCAAAGCCATGTTTAACGAACGTAACCAACGTGTAACGGAAGCACCACCGTCAGCACCTGTTGTAATATTAGGCTTGAATGGTGCACCGCAGGCTGGTGAAAAATTCAAAGTGTATGCTGATGAATCGGAGGCAAAAGATATTGCTTCAAAGAGAGCACAAATTATGCGTGAACAAGGCTTACGTGCAAGAAAACATATTACGTTGGATGAGATCGGTCGTCGTTTGGCATTGGGTAATTTTAAAGAACTGAATATTATCATTAAAGGTGATGTAGATGGATCGGTAGAAGCATTAAGTGATTCATTACAAAAATTATCTACTCCTGAAATTGCGATCAATGTTGTTCATAAAGCAGTAGGACAAATTTCAGAAAGTGATGTATTGCTCGCTACAGCATCGGATGCTATCTTGATTGGATTTAATGTTCGTCCTTCTATGCAGGCAAACCGCCTTGCACAAAACGAAGGCGTGGAAATTAAGATGTACTCTATTATTTATAATGCGATTGAAGAAGTTAAGAGTGCAATGGAAGGAATGCTGGAACCGAAGATTCAGGAAAAAGAAGTTGCGACTGTTGAAATACGTGAAGTATACAAATTTGATAAAGCTACCGTTGCTGGCTCCTTTGTATTAGACGGAAGGATCAAGCGTGATGCGAAGATCCGTTTGTTCCGTGATGGCATCTTATTATATCCTCGTCAGGAAGGCGCTTTTGCAGAACTCGGCAGCCTCAAACGTTATAAAGATGATGTGAAAGAAGTGCCAAGCAATATGGAGTGCGGATTAACGGTCAAAAATTTTATTGACCTTTCTGTTGGCGACAGTATTGTTGCTTATGAGGAAGAAGAAGTGAAGAGAACTTTATAAAACATCGGAATCGTTCATTAGCTTCAAGTTGTCCGTTTTCAAAAAAGGATACGCTTGAAGCTAATTTTTTTGTTAAAAGCATTTCACAATAACGATTACACGCTGCGAAAGGTTATTTTTGAATTCATTTATTGATTATGAAAAAGTTGCTGATTATTGTTTTTGTTGTACTGACTGTTATGCAATCAAATGCACAGCAAGTAAAAAAAGTTATTGCTGATAAGATTATTGCCCAGGTTGGCGATAAGATTATTCTCCGTTCTGATATATTGAATGCAATTTCAGATGCTAAACGCCAGGGAACAGAAGCACAATTGCCACCCAATCCCGAATGTGCTTTTTTAGAAGGTCAGCTTATTCAAAAGGCGTTGGTGTTGCAGGCAGAAAAAGATTCACTCAATGTTACTGAAGATGAAATAGATGCAGCGCTTGAAAATCAGATTAGAGGCTTTATCAGAGAATATGGTTCTAAAGATGTCTTGGAAGAAATAGCCGGTAAAACTGTGTATCAGATCAAAGAAGATTTTCGTTCAGCATTTAAAGAAAGAAAGTTGGCAGATCAAATGCGCAATAAGATCATTGAGAATATTAAAATAACACCAACGGAAGTAAAGGCCTATTTTGATAAGATATCTAAAGACAGTTTGCAGTATTATGAAACTGAAATAGAGGTAAGCCAGATTTTACTGATACCGAAATCTAATAAGGATGTTGATGAATATGTTACAAGGCAATTGTATGAATATAAAAGACAGGTAGAAGCGGGTACAAAAAAATTTGATCAATTAGCAAAACTGTATTCAGACGATCAGGGAACAGAAAAACAGGGTGGTACATTAACCCTAAATAGAAACGATAAAGGAATGTGGGATCCAACTTTTCTGTCGGCCACTTTTAAATTAAAGGAAGGGCAAATATCCAATGTAATCAAATCAAAATTCGGATTTCATATTATTCAGCTGATAAGCCGGGCAGGTGATGATGCGGTTGTTCGTCATATCTTGAAAATACCTCCTGTTACAGATGAGGAAGTAAAGTTAGCTGAGGCAAAATTAGATTCAATCCGTTCAAGGTTGATGGCTCATGAATTAACTTTCGGCGAAGCCATCAATAAATACAGTGATGATGAAAACAGTAAATTTAACGGAGGCGCTGTTCAGGCAAGAGACGGTTCTACTTATGTAACGATTGATCAGCTGGATAAAGACATGGTGATTGCAATTAAAGATTTAAAACCCGGAGAATTTTCAAAGACACAGGTTTATACTGACGATAGAGGTAGAAAATTAGTCCGCTTGGTTTATTTGAAAACAAGAACATCTCCACATAGGGAAAATCTCAAGGAGGATTATAATAAAATTGCACAAAGAGCCTTGGAAGATAAGAAGCAGGAAAAATTAGAAAAATGGTTTAAGGAGCATCTTCCTAATTATTATATTTCTATTGATAAAGATTTTGCTGATTGCAGCAGTCTTTCTGATTGGTGGAAATATGCTTTAAAAAATTGATAGGCCTGACAAGATTTTTTAAATCCTGCCAGTAGGCGGGGTTTTTTATTTAAAAAGAAATTTGGCAAATTGAATGTATGTACATACATTTGTATTGTGAAATTAGAAACCGCCATACAAAGCAATAAATTTAAAAACGAAGTGCATAAAGCAGGATTAAATATTTTATATACAGCTTGGTGGTTAAAGACGATCACGGCGAAAGAATTAAAAGAATACGGATTAACACATGAACAATATAATGTATTACGAATTTTAAAAGGAAAATATCCCGATCAAATGTGTGTGCGGGATGTTGCTTCACGAATGATCGAAAAGAATTCAAATGTGCCAAGGATCATCGACAGATTGGAGTTAAAGAAATTGGTGAAACGATCTAACTCATCCATCGATAAAAGAGAAACAGTGATCACATTAACACAGTCTGGAATCAGCATTCTTGAATCCTGCAATAAAAAAGTAAACGAATTAATGGATGGAATTATTTCAATCAATAATCAAGAGGCCGCTTCTTTAAATGCATTATTGGAAAGAGTAAGAGAAACAGAAAAATAATTTTTTTGATCAAATACATGTATATACATGTATTAAAAAGAAACAAAATGAAAACAGAATTACATAAAGCAAACACAAGAGGGCATGCCGATCATGGATGGCTCAACAGTTATCACACATTTAGCTTTGCGGGTTACCACGATCCTTCGCGCATGCATTTCGGCGCATTGCGCGTTTTAAACGATGATACTGTAAAAGGAGGAATGGGTTTTGGAAAACATCCGCACGATAATATGGAAATTGTTTCCATTCCTTTATTCGGTGACCTTCATCATAAAGACAGTACAGGCAGAGACAAAATCATTCGTCAGCATGATGTACAGATCATGAGTGCAGGAAGCGGTATTACACATAGCGAAACAAATGCTAATCATGATAAGGAAGTAAAATTCTTACAGATATGGGTGATACCGAAAGAGCATAATATTACCCCTCGTTATGATCAGAAATCATTTTTACCCGAAGATCGCCTCAATAAAATATTAACTGTTGTTGCACCCGATGATGCGAATGCAGTTTGGATCAATCAGGATGCATGGTTTTCTTTAGCCAATCTTTCAAAAGATTTTTCAAGTGATTATAAGGTTCAAAAAAAAGATAATGGTGTTTATGCATTTGTAATTAAAGGCGATGTTACCATTAACGGTATTGCATTAAATGAAAGAGATGGTTTGGGAATTTCAGAAACAGATTTACTGAACATCACTGCAAACTCTGATGCAGAATTATTGTTGATCGATGTTCCGATGGAAATAAATAAAAACTAAAATGAAAACAGTCAATAAAATAATTTATGGACATCCTACAGCTGTAGGCAGCATTCAGGTCCAGGAATTATTACCGTACGGTGATTTTGAAAATCCTTTTTTATTATTTCATCATGGCGTTGCAATGGCGGACAAAAATATTCCAATCCATTTACAAGGGGTTGGCCCGCATCCGCACAGAGGATTCAGTGCCATCAGTTTTATTTACAAAGGCGGCATTCATCATCGCGACAGCAGAGGAAATGATCATATTGTTTATGAAGGAGGAACGCAATGGACACATGCAGGAATGGGAATCATTCACAGCGAAAGAGTCCCTGAAAATATTTTTGAATTTGGCGGAAAGCAAGAATTGTTACAGGTTTGGGTGAATACGCCGGCTGCCCATAAAATGGATATTCCGCATTATTATCCCGCAAGTGCAGAAGAAACGCCAACCATAAAAACGGATGATGGATTAACAATCATCCGCATTCCTGCGGGAGAATTAAATGGTGTAAAAGGAATCATTCCAACATTCACCAAAGTAAATACATTCATGGGTGAGATGAAACAGAATGGTTCATTCAGCTTTTCATTTCCGGCTAATCATCAAACCATTTTTTATGTTTTGAGTGGCGAGATGATGATCAATGAAACAACAAAGATCAGCAGCAAGCAGATGGCTTTGTTCAATAAAGACGGTGAAACATTTTCAATAAAAGCCACTGCGGATAGTTTATTTTTTGTCGGCAGCGGAGAACCTATCAATGAACCTGTTGCGGCGCATGGCCCGTTTGTAATGAATACACAAACAGAGATCATGCAGGCTTTCAAAGATTATCAAATGGGAAAGATGGGTGTATTAATTGAAGACTAAATTTTGAATTAATCATATCAATCTCTAAACAACTAAAAATTAAAAACATGGCAACCTACAAAATCGATGCAGCGCACAGTGAAATTACTTTTAAAGTAAAACACTTAATGATTACCAATGTTACCGGTAATTTCAACAAATTCGATGCAACCTTAGAATCATCAAAAGAAGATTTTACAGATGCAAAAATTTCTTTTGAAGCAGATGTAGACAGTATCTCAACCAACAACGAACAAAGAGATGGTCACTTAAAAAGTGAAGATTTCTTTGCAGCAGAAAAATTTCCGAAATTAAGTTTCGTCTCCACTTCATTTGATAAAGTGAGTGATGATGAATACAAATTGGCCGGAACTTTAACGCTCCGCGGTGTTAGCAAACCCATTGAATTGTCAGTTGAATACGGCGGTACTGCAACAGATCCTTATGGTCAGGTAAAATCAGGTTTTGAGATCAGCGGAAAAATCAACCGAAAAGATTTTGGCTTGGTTTGGACTGCAACAACAGAAGCCGGTGGTATTGTAGTAAGTGATGAAGTAAAATTGAATTTATCTGTTCAAATGATCAAACAATAGCAGCTTTTGATTGTAATACTTTAAAATCATTCAAAATGAATATTATTAAAAACATTCCCGTTTATTTATTGGCATTAATATTCTTGGTATTCGGGTCCAACTTCTTCCTTCATTTTATCAATACACCCTTTCCTTCAGGTGATGCAGGAACATTTCTTGGTGTGATCTATAAAACTGAATTTTTAAGATTGGTGAAAACATTAGAAGTTGTTTTTGCAATCCTCTTGATCGTAAAACCAACAAGAGCTTTGGTATTGTTATTAATTGCACCAATCTCAGTAAACATTTTTTTGTTTGAAATTATGATCGCACATCAGCCGGGCATTGGTATCTTACTGGTGTTATTGAATGCAATTTCAATTTATGTGTTGAAAGAAAAATATATGAGCATCGTAAGTAAATAAAAAAAATGACTACTGCAAGCATTGCAAAAGAACATTATCGCTTAACCTTAAGAAATGGAAATCATGAGTTTTATGCCGATGAACCGAAAGAAGTTGGCGGCGGTGATACTGCACCAGCTCCTGATGATTTGTTAGAAGCCTCATTGGCAAGCTGCACTGCGATAACATTAAGAATGTATGCAGACAGAAAACAATGGAATGTTGATTCTATCGAAGTAAGTGTTAGTGTTGAAAGAGTCGGCAATAATAAAACAGTGTTTACCAGAAAGATATCATTTACCGGTGAAATGGAGACTGAACAAAAAGAGCGATTGTTACAAATCGCAAAAGCATGTCCTGTTTCTAAAACATTGCTGGGTGAAATTGAGATCAACAGCAGCGTTAAATAAGTGAATTTGTGGAAAAAGGAATTTTTGTTTTTGCTCCTTGCAGGCATCCTAAATTTGTAATGATTAATAAAAGTTAATTGCTGCACAATGAACATAAAGTACAAGAGAGCGATTCTTTCACTGAAAGAAACGAAGGCAACAAAAAGCAAAATAGTTAAGTAATAGTTTGGATAAAAATTAAAAGAAGAAAAATGAATATTTCAATTGTTTCAGGAAGTCCGAGAAATAACAGCATTACTTTCAGAGTGGCTTTATTTTTAAAAAGAGTGTTAGAAGAAAAGACGAGTCACAATGTTGAGATCATTGATGTGCGTGATTATCCTATTCCTGCAATGTTGCAGGAGGTGTACAGCTCTATAGAAAAAGCACCCGAAGATTTGAAAGAGTTGGCAGAAAAAATGTTTGCAACCAATGCATTTATTTTAGTTACGCCTGAATATAATGGAAGTTATTCTCCTGCCATGAAGAATCTGTTTGATCATTTTCCGAAACAGATACATAAAACATTCGGTATTGCAACAGCTTCACCCGGTGCAATGGGCGGAATGCGCGCCACACAACAAATGCAACTATTAATTAATGCATTATTCGGCATAGCTTCACCCTTCATGTTAGTAACTCCTTTTGTAGACAAGAAATTTGATGAGAAGGGAAATCTGCTGGATACGGCATTTAGTGCGACTATCGACACATTTATTCATGAGTTTTTATGGTTGGCGGAAAGTGTAAAGCCGGAACCTCAACCTGTATATAATTAACTTTAGAAAATGTGGCGGAGTTGTAACTTCGCCACTTCTTTTTAATTCCTACCATGAGTGATGAAATAAAACATGAATGCGGCCTTGCATTTATCCGCTTAAGAAAACCTTTTTCGTATTATCTGCAGCAATACGGTTCGGTAATGTATGGTTTGAATAAACTCTACCTGCTCATGGAGAAACAACATAACCGTGGTCAGGATGGTGCAGGCGTAGCTGCCGTTAAATTGCATGTTGAACCGGGTTATCCTTTTTTACATCGTATCAGAAGTAACGCTCAACAACCTATTGCTGATATTTTTTTTAAGATCGGGCAGGAAGTTGCAGAATTGGAAAAATATCAGAATGATATAAAATCTCATCCCGGATTAATGAAAGGCCATCTCCCATTATTGGGTGAATTATTGATGGGTCATCTTCGTTACGGCACACAGGGAAAAAATAATGTTGAATTTTGTCATCCATTCATCAAAAGAAATATTCAGCCGGGAAGAAATATAGCACTGGCCGGAAATTTTAATTTGGTGAACACGGATGAATTATATGATCTGCTGAACATGGAGCCGGGTGAATTTCAAAAGCAAAGTGATCTGGCAGCAATGATGGAAGTGATCCATCATTTTTTGGTGAAGGAAGATGAAGAAAATCCCAACAATGCCAATATTTCTAAAGTATTAAAAAAATCTGTTCCTTTATTTGATGGCGGTTATACTGTTGGCGGATTGATCGGCAATGGCCACAGCTTTGTAATGCGTGATGCACATGGCATCCGCCCTGCATATTATTTTATCAATGATGAATTTATTGTTGCGGCAAGCGAACGTGCCGCGATCAGAACAACATTTAATGTTGGTGAGAATGAAGTGCTGGAACTGATGCCGGGTAATGCTTTGATCATCGATGATAAAGGCAATTATACTATTGAAGAAATAATTGAACCCAAAGAAAGAAGAGCTTGCTCATTCGAAAGGATTTATTTTTCAAGAGGAAGTGATGAAAAAATTTATAGAGAAAGAATTGCATTGGGTTATCATTTGAGCAGACGTGTCTTGGAAAATATTCATAATGATTTAAAGAATACCATTTTCTCCTACATACCCAATACTGCTGAAGTTGCATTCTATGGCTTGGTGAAAGGAATGGAAGATTATCTCAATCAAATTAAAGTGCAGCGTATTTTAAATTGGGGCAATGCTATTACAGAGGAGAAGCTGCAGGAGATGATCACGAGAAAGATACGTCAGGAAAAAATTGCGATCAAAGATGTGAAGCTCCGCACTTTTATTACGGAAGATGTGAACAGGAACGAAATGGTGCAGCACGTGTATGATATTACTTACGGCACTGTTCGGAAAGGATTGGATACATTAGTGGTGATCGACGACAGTATTGTTCGTGGTACTACATTAAAAGAAAGTATTGTAAGAATGCTGTCGCGATTAGGCCCCAAAAAAATCATTGTTGTTTCTTCAGCACCGCAGATACGTTATCCTGATTGTTATGGAATTGATATGAGCAAACTCGGCGATTTTATTGCATTCCGTGCTGCCATTGAATTATTGAAGGAAAGAGGAATGGAAAATGTTTTAATAGAGTTGACAGAAAAGTGTAAAGAGATGCAGCGTAATAATCAATTGCATACAGAGAATATTGTTCGTCATGTTTACAAACCATTTTCAACTGAAGAGATATCTGCCAAGATCGCACAACTCATTACACCGCCTGAAATTGATCAACCGGTAGAAGTTATTTATCAAACCATTGAAGATCTACACGAATCCTGCCCAACTAATACCGGCGATTGGTATTTTACAGGCAATTATCCAACACCTGGCGGCAACAAGGTTTGCAACAAGGCTTTCCTGAATTATATGGAAGGGAAAAATGTAAGAGGATATTAATTATTTGAGATTTATGATTTACAAATTTAGATTTGATGTATGAAACAGTTACTCGTCATACGTCATGCCAAAAGCGGATGGGATTCTTTTACATTCAATGACTTCGACCGCACATTAAATGAACGCGGTCATCAAGATGCGCCGATGATGGCTAAACGGTTACTCAAAAATAAAATTAAGATAGACGCATTTATTTCAAGCCCTGCCATTCGTGCTTTTACTACAGCAGCTTATTTTGCAAAAGCGTATGATGTGAAGGAAAGCAGCATCCTACAAATTCCCGAATTATATCATGCACCCGCTTCTGTATTTTTTAACGTGATCAGTAAGATTGATGATGCGTTGAATACGGTCGCTGTGTTTGCACACAATCCCGGCATTACTGATTTTGTAAATGAATTAACGGATACACAGATCGCCAATATGCCCACCTGTGCTGTGTTTGCAGTGAAGGCGAATATCTCTCATTGGAAATCATTTAAATCAGCGGAAAAAGATTTTTTGTTTTTTGATTACCCGAATAAAGATCAGTAACGAATAAGACGTTGAAGAGTGCGACGCAACGAAGTTGCCATGAAATACAAATGCCGGCTTTATAATTTTAATTCTTTACACTCCTCCGGTTGACAAGATATACACCGCTGAAAATTAATAGAGCCGAAATTATTTTATACGAATCAATATTTTCTCCCAGAAATATGATGGAAGTGATGGCCGCAAAAACAGGCTGCGTATAAATATAACTTCCTGTTGCCGATGCGCCGATAACAGAAATGCCGTAAATATTAAAAAGATAACTGAAGAAAGTTGCACCGATACAAACAAATGCCAATGCCAGCCATTGACTCGATTGAAATGCAGTCCAGTCGGTGCTTGCGAATTGCAGCCAAGCAAATGGTGCGATCATGATGGCACCGAAAGTAAATACCCAGCGAATAACATGAACAGGACTGTACACTTGCATCAATGGTCGTACGAGCACCATATAAAATGCATAAGAAATGGCATTGAGTAAAATTAAAATATCGCCGTTTACGATATCGGTTCCTGAATGTGTGTTGTCTTTTAATAAGATCAAAATGGTGGCACCGCCGATACCGAGAAATAAGCCGATCAATTTTATCGGCGTGAGCATTTCTCTTAACAACCATGCCGCAATGAAAGTGATGAAAATGGGCGTGCCCAATGATAATAAAGATGCATGAATAGATGTTGTTAAAGCCAATCCTTTAATGAATAATAATTGATTGATGGTAACACCTGATGCTGCACAAATGATAAATCGAGGAATGTCTTTTTTGCGGATACCGAATGTGGTTGGTTTTAAAAGATATAATATCCAGAAAAGGATCAAAGCAGTTAATACCCTTGCCATGTTTAACCCGAAAGGATGAATAAAAGATGGCGTAATATATTTTACTGTTGCATAGTTTACACCAAACAATAAATTAGTGGCTAAAACAGCAAGATGTGCTTTGGTATTTGATTTCATGTTGATGCAGCAAATGTAAATGCAAACTTTTAAAATTCTAATTGCTGCATGAGTTGTTTTAATCTTTCATCATTGAAAACGGGCAAAGAAATAGTGGAATAAGAAAATTGTTTTGCCTGTTGAACAGCATTAATGGTACTGAATTTGCTTTGAGAAATAGTAAAAGCCAGGTTTTGGTTTTGCAAAAGATCAGCTAAATACTCTTGTTCGGTTTGTCCGGGTGTGGGAATGAGTATTGATTTTTTTTGTATGGATAATATTTCCATTACTGTTGTATAACCGCTACGGCTGATAATATATTCGCTTTGTTGAAATACTTGCTGCAATTGTGTTCCCGGTAAATAATTTTTGATGGTAACATTTTCGGATGTTTGAATAATTTCTTCACTCGCCGGTAACCCCCTCACCAATAATATTTTTCCGGAAATATGTTCAATGTCTTTTAAAATTAATTTTTCCAATATTGTTCTTTGGGGTTCAGGGCCGGAAAGAACAATACAGTAATCATATTTTTTTTCTGCTGCAGTATGCTTTTCAAATCTTGACAGCAAGTCCAAATAATGAACAGGGATCTTCGGTAATTTTTTGGGATGCGATAATATTCCCGCAGCATTTATGTTTCCGGCAACATCAGGAACCCAGCATGCGGTAAACTGATCGATGTACGAATAATTTATTTTTTGAATTATTTTTTCGAGCCACTTAAATGGCGCTTTAACAGTTAATTGATGTGTGATAAAAATACAGGGGCATTTTTTTGAATGCAATCCAAAACGGTTATCACTGATCACGAGATCGATTTTTTGTTCATCGATTATTTTGTTTAACCATTGATGCTCGTATTTGATGATTGATAAAACACGTGGAACCTGTGCAAATAATTTAAAAAGAAACAACCATCCGCTTTTACTGTAACGAACTTCATATCCTTTCAATTCTAAAAATTCGATCTCTGGAAATTCCTGCTGCAAAAAGATTTTTTGTTGGTCGGAAGCGGCTATCAGCACTTTATATCCATTATGCAGTAATGATTGGATGAGAGAAATACAACGTGTTGCATGCCCCATACCCCAATCTAAGGGTGCGACCAATACTTTTTCTATGTTAATTTTTGCAGTCAATTTATTTGGTCTGTAATTTTCTGAGCGAAAACACTAATTTAGAAGATAGTTTATGAAAATAAGAATAAACAAAATTATCGCAGTTCTGTTAATGTTATGCATTGCATGTTCATCTTGTGGTGTATCCAATCACAATAAACAATGTATGTGCCCTGTAAAAAAACCGATTTAATTGAACAGTATGCATTCATCGAACAGAGATCTGCTTTTATTAACTAAAAAAGAAGAACTTCATCCGGATGAATTCAAAAGGGAAATCGCATTCCTGAGTAAACTGCTGGATTCATCTGAAAGCTTGCGAAACTTCTGTATCGCCAATGAAGTGATTAATATTAACAGCTATAAGATCATTCAAAAACCTTTTCTGGTAGAAAAATTCGCGACTGAAAAATATTTAAAGCCGTTTATTTTCTTTTTCAATAAAAATTGATCAGCTTAATTTTTGTAAAGCTGCTTCTAATTTTGCAAATAACTCTTTCAAATCTTCTATTTTACAAGTTCCCACGCTTACTCTGTACCATGGATTATTACTACTTGCGCCAAATGCAGAAAAAGGAACGATTGCCAATTTTGCCTCACTTAAAATATAATCTGTTACATCAGATTGTGTGGCCAATATTTTTCCATCATCCGTTTTTTTACCAACCAGATCCACTTTCACTGTTAAATAAATCGCAGCTTGTGGCGTGATGGCATCTACGTTAAATCCTTTTGCTTTTAAAGCAATGAATCCATCATAAATTTTATGTAACCGTTCTTCTATCGCAGATTTAAAATGAACAAAATATTTTTCAATGGATTCTTTCTGCAATAAAAATTTTGCAACCGCTTTCTGTTCTGCCATCGGCGCCCATGCACCGAGATGACTGAGTAACGCTCTTATTTTTGAAATGATATCAGCAGGTCCCATTGCCCAACCCACACGCAATCCTGTTGATGCAAATGCTTTGGTAATGCCATCTACAAAAACAGTGTATTGTTTCATTTCAGGTCTTAAAGTAACGGGATTATAATGTTGTGTTGTGCCGTAAGTAAGCATCCAGTACATCTGATCATACATCACGTATAATTTCTTTTCATTTTCGCCACGTGATTTATTTTCTTCTATAACCAGATCGCATATTTTTTCTAATTCATTCTTTGAAAGTGTTGTACCTGTTGGATTTTGCGGCGTACATAAACAAATCAACGTAGCGTCTTTTATATGCGGCGCAATATCTGCAGCCGTTGGCATGAAATTATTTTCAGGAGTGCAATCAATCAAACAATGAACTGCATCGGTCAAATGTGCATAGTGATTATTGTTCCATGATGGCGCTGCATAGATCACTTTATCACCTTTATCAACAAATGTTTTGAAGATGGTATAAATTAACGGACGGCCACCGCATGCAATTTGAATTTCATTTGTTGAATAATCCAATCCTTCCCATTGTTTCATGAAGGATGAAACTGATTGACGCAATTCCAATACGCCATCACCGGCAGGATAATTCGTATTTTTTTGTTGATAGGATTCAATGATTAAATTCTCCAATTCCTGTGGAATGGGAAATATTTTAGGATCAAAATCACCGATTGTGTAATTATAAATCTTTTCTCCGTTAGCAATTCTAACATTGATGGCATTACCTAATTTAACGATCTCGCTACCAATTAGTGTTTCGGCGAGATGGCTTAGTTTTTTTTCACTCATGGTGTATAATTGTACTTGCTGATGCTGCAAATCTACTGTATTAACAAGATGTTATTTGATCGATTACAAATAAAAAATCCCGGTTACGCCGGGATTGATATTTAATTCAACTATTGCTTTTTCGCATCATACTTTTTCTCTGCTTCTTTCGCTTTTTCAAAATCAAGTACTACACCATTGATGCAATAACGCAATCCTGTTGGCGGCGGGCCATCATCAAACACATGTCCGAGATGCGCTTTACACCTACCACATTCCACTTCGGTGCGCTTCATGCCCAATGTATTATCAGGCAAATAAATAATGGATCCTTTGCTGATAGGTTCATAAAAACTCGGCCATCCGCAACCTGCATCGAATTTAGTATCACTTTTAAATAATGGATTGCCACACGCTGCACAATAATAGGTTCCCACTTCTTTAAAATTTTCAAACTGGCTGGTGAAAGGCCTTTCGGTCCCTTTTTGACGAGCGATATAATAAACATCAGGACTTAACATTTTTTTCCATTCCTCATCTTTCAGCACAACTTTATTAGTGTCTGTTTTGGAATAAACAGGATTTGATTTTTTTTCATTATCCATAGTCGCATTTTTATTTTGATTGTTCTGTGAATAACAACTCGTCATTAAACTTGTTGTAATAAAGCAAATAATAATCCATTTCATGGTTTCGGTGTTAAGTGATTAAAATTACGATGATTTCTAACGAATGGTTTGACGAGAAACGATATATATCCTTACAAAATTCATCTGACAAAACTCATGATTTCTGTTAAGAAAAGTTTAAAGGGCAAACCCTATCTTTGCGCCTCATTCAAGGTAAACAGTACATGTTTAACATCATTTTGTTCGGGCCTCCGGGCAGCGGAAAGGGGACACAAAGCGAAAGATTAATCGCGAAGTATCAATTAAAACACCTGTCTACTGGCGATCTTTTACGATCAGAAATTGCAGCTAAAACTCCTTTGGGTTTGGAGGCAAAATCGGTAATGGACAAGGGGCAGTTAGTGCCGGATGAAGTAGTGATCGGCATGATCAGTTCTGCATTGGATCATCACCCACAGGCAAAAGGATTTTTATTTGACGGATTTCCGAGAACAGCTTCTCAAAGCGAAGCACTCGATAAATTATTAAAACTGAAACATTCAGAGATAAGTGTAATGCTTTCATTGGAAGTAAGTGAAGAGGAATTGGTGAAACGCTTGCTGAACAGAGGTTTAACAAGCGGCAGAAGCGATGATACCAGCGAAGAAGTGGTTCGTGCAAGAATTGCGGAATATCATAAAAAAACATCTGCCGTGGCAGATTATTATAAAAAATTCAACAAAGTAGTTTCTGTTAAAGGCGAGGGTTCTGTAGATGAAATTTTCAATGCTTTGAACGTGGAAATAGATAAACGCTTATCTTGAGTTAACTTTTTGCAACTATAACCAACTGCTGTCCCGTTCTGATCTTCAGAACGGGATTTTTATTTCTTACATTAGCAGCATAACAGCACCACATGAATGAAACAAAAATCAAGTTTATTAAAAACGATTTTACTGATTTGCTGCAGCAATTAAAACCGGAACAAAAAGGTAAATGGGGATTGATGAATGCGCATCAGATGGTGGAACATGTTACAGCCTTTTTTAAAATTTCTACCGGCAGATTAAATTTTCGATTAGTTTCTCCTGTTGAACATTTACCAAAGCTCAGGGAATTTTTATGGAGCGATAAAGAATTCAGGGAAAATACTAAAGGCCCCGAATCTGTTATTCCTGCTGAACCTTTGCCGGTGCATCATGCAACGATTGGAATTGCCATTGAAAAATTAGAAAGAGAGATCAGTTCATTCTTTGAAACATTCAAAAACGATCCTGAAAAGAAGACTTTGCACCCTGTTTTTGGAGAACTGAATTTTGAAGATTGGGTACAACTCCATTATAAACATGTAATGCATCATGCAAAACAATTTGATTTATTGCAACGATAATTTTTCTATCATTGCAACCTAACAATTGTTAGTTTTGTTTTGATCAAAAAATTGCTATGACCAAACTTGAAAATTATATTCTTGGTAATTGGATAACCGGAGATGGGGATGGGCAAGTTTTATTTAATGCCGTTACCGGCGAAACCATTGCACTTGCTACTTCCAAAGGATTAGATTTTGCAGCTGTAATAAATTATGCCAGAACTATTGGCGGACCTGCATTACGTAAGATGAGCTTTCATGAACGCGGTTTGATGTTACGTGCATTGGCGCTTCATTTAAGAAATCATCTCCCTAAATTTTATCAGATCAGTTACCAAACAGGTGCAACCAAAGCAGATAGCTGGGTGGATATTGAAGGAGGCATCGGTAATTTATTTGCGTACGCATCGCTTCGCAGAAAATTTCCTGATGAATCTTTTTGTTTGGATGGTGAATATCATCCTTTGAGTAAAGAAGGAACATTCATGGGTCATCATTTATTGGTTCCTAAAGAAGGTGTTGCCGTTCATATCAATGCATTTAATTTTCCTGTGTGGGGAATGCTTGAAAAAATCGCAGTGAATTTATTGGCTGGAATGCCTGCTATTGTTAAACCCGCAACAGTTACTTCTTATTTAACGGAAGCAGTTGTAAAAGAAATCATCGCATCAAATATTTTACCGAAAGGCGCATTGCAATTGATCTGCGGAAGTGCAGGTGATTTATTAGATCATCTGCATTCGCAGGATGTGGTAACATTTACAGGTAGTGCGTCAACGGGATTGCTGTTGAAATCACATAAAAATATTTTACAAGAAAATATTCCATTCACCATGGAAGCAGATTCTTTGAATTGCATTGTATTGGGCGATGATGTAAATCCGTATATGCCTGAGTGGGATATTTTTATCAAAGAAGTGCGAAAAGAAATGACGACTAAATGCGGACAAAAATGTACTGCCATCAGAAGAATATTTGTTCCGCAAAATAAGTTGGAAGACATACAAATAGCACTGGGAAAGACTTTGATGCAAACAACCATCGGCAATCCACTGAATGAAAAAGTGCGGATGGGCTCATTGGCCGGATTGTCGCAACGCATCGAAGTAAAAGAACAGATCCAAAAATTATTGGCGTCCTCACAAATTATTTATGGTTCATTGGATAGTGTTGAATTGATCGATGCGGATATGAATAAAGGTGCATTCATCAGCCCTATTTTATTATTGAATGAAAATCCGTTCGTTTCAAAAGAAGTTCATGAAGTGGAAGCATTTGGTCCGGTTTCCACTTTAATGCCCTATAAAAATTTAGAGGAAGCAATTGTTTTATCCAAAATGGGAAAAGGTTCTTTGGTAAGCACAATTGTTACTGCAAATTCTTCGATCGCAAAAAATTATGTGCTGCATGCAGGTGCTTATCACGGAAGAATTTTAATTCTCAATAAAGAATGTGCGAAGGAAAGTACAGGTCATGGTTCTCCGCTTCCTTTATTAGTTCATGGCGGCCCAGGACGCGCAGGTGGCGGCGAAGAAATGGGAGGCATTCGTGGCGTAAAACATTATATGCAACGAGTCGCCATTCAGGGTTCTCCGAATATGATCACAGCAGTAAGTAATAACTATCAGCCCGGAGCAGACGGAATAAAAGATTCAATTCATCCTTTCAAAAAACATTTTGAAGAATTGAAAATTGGCGAACAGATCATCACAGAAAAAAAATTGATCACTGCTGAAGATGTTGACAGATTTGCAGATTTAAGCGGCGATCATTTTTATGCGCATTTGAAAGAAACAAATTTTGAAGGAACGATGTTTGAAAGACAGGTGGCGCATGGTTATTTGATCATGAGTTTGGCGGCAGGATTATTTGTTGACAGTTATTCCGTCAATCCCGTTTTATTAAATTATGGTATTGATGAATTGCGTTTTACAAAACCAATTTATCCCGGCGCAGAAATTTATATTCGATTTACCTGCAAAGAAAAAATTCGTCAGGAAAAAAAAGAATCAACAGATATTGCAAAAGGAATTGTGAAATGGTTGGTGGAAATTTTTGATGAAACAAATGAATTGGCAGGCATTGCAACAATTTTGACGATGGTGAAAAAATTAAATCAGAACTGATTATGCAGGAATCTTATGTAAAATACTGTGTTGCAAATAATATTGGCGTGATAGAATTTTTTACACCGCAACATAATTCTTTGCCTGCAAAAATTTTATCGCAATTAGCTGAAACTATAACTGCAGCAGGAAAAGATAATGAAAGCAAAGTATTGATCTTGCAAAGCGGCGGCGATAAAACATTTTGTGCAGGTGCAAATTTCGATGAGTTATTATTAATTGAAAATGAAGAACAGGGCTTAGAATTTTTCAGCGGATTTGCAAATGTGATCAATTCGATGAGAGAATGCCCGAAATTTATTATCGGAAGAATTCAGGGAAAAGCAATTGGTGGTGGTGCAGGCTTAGCAAGCAGTTGCGATTATTGTTATGCCACTGTTCATGCTCAAATAAAGTTATCAGAACTCGCAGTTGGTATTGGTCCGTTCGTTGTTGGTCCAACGGTTGAAAGAAAGATCGGGACAACTGCTGCTTATGAATTAGCCATTGATGCAAATAATTTTCGTTCTGCACAATGGGCAAAAGAAAAAGGATTATTTGCTGAAGTGTTTGATACCATTGAATCAATGGATAAAGCGATTGATAAACTCGCTGCAACTTTAGCAACATCAAGCCCCGATGCCATGAAAGAAATCAAAAAAATATTTTGGAAGGGAACAGAACACTGGAGCGAATTATTAAAAGAAAGAGCTGCCATCAGCGGAAGATTGATTTTAACTTCTCACGCAAAAAACGCGATCGCTTCTTTTAAGAACAAATGACCTTTATCATTTTACAGCAATACCAACTCATTTAATTTCGCAGCTCCAAACGGTCATTCTTCCGTTACTAACAATTGCTTGCCATATAGAATGAAAATTCAGTTCATTCTAAAGTCTTTTTTAAGAGCGTCTTAAATACTGTGCTTTTCTGCTGAATTTTTATTTCAAATCATCAATAAAAACTTCAGATGAAAAAAAGAGTATGCCTTTATTATTCAATTATTATTTTCAGTTGCTTTATTGTCTCTGCAAATGCACAGCAGGAAAAGGTTATAAACAAACAAGATCAGGCCTGGGTAAGTATTAACAACACAGTTCGCTTATCGAATCATTGGGGATTTATTGCCGATGCACATGAAAGAAGAAATAATTTCTTTGCGGATCCCAGTTTTCATTTCTTGCGCGCCGGTGTTGATTACTGGTTGAAAGATAATATCACTTTTGTACTTGGTTACGGACACATGTGGGTTGCACCAACAACGCCGGGGTGGACAACTGTACAAAATGAAAATCGGGTTTATCAACAAGGCCAGATCATTTCCAAGCTTGGTACAACAAGTATGATGCAACGTTTACGAAACGAACAACGCTGGCAGGATATCATTGTAAACGATAAAAGAACAGGAGATAAAAAATTTACCGATCGCATCAGATATCTTTTAAGTTTTACCATTCCTGTTTTTAAAAATCCATATTATCCTGCTGCTGTTATTTCTGATGAACTATGCATCCAGTTTGGAAAAGAAGTGGTGTATAATACTTTCGAACAAAACAGGGTGTTCCTTGGTATTAAACAAAAACTAACAAGAGATCTGAGTTTCGATTTGGGTTATATGTTGGTAACGCAGCAAAAAGCATCGGGCTATGTATATGACGAGAACCATACTTTTCGTTGGTTCTTTTATTATCAACCCGATCTAAGAAAGAAGAAAAATAATTAAAATACCAACAACAGTTTTTTATAGCGGCATCGTTGCGTCGCAATCACTTCATCAGCAAATCTTTTGGCAACAATTATTCCTTACAAATTATCGTACTCGTAAATAGGATCGATATGAGAACCTGCCGGAAGATCAAAAATGGTTCTGATAATACCATCTTCCAAAGCATATACCCAGCCATGCAGATCCGGCGATTTCTCGTGTTTCCATGCTTTTTGAACAATAGAGGTTTTGGCTAAATTCATCACCTGTTCTTTTACACTGATCTCGATGAGTTTATTTAATTTTTGTTCTTCATTTTCGAGATGATCAATTTCATGCCGGTGTAAACGATGCACATTTTTAATATTCCATAACCATTTATCGATCAAGCCCAAACTGTGATTTGTCATGGCTGCCTTTACACCGCCGCAACCATAATGGCCGCAAACGATGATATGTTTCACATTCAATACTTCAACTGCAAACTGTAATACACTTAATAAATTAAGGTCGGTATGTACCACTAAATTAGCAACATTGCGGTGCACAAAAATTTCACCTGGATTTGTATCGGTTATTTTATCTGCCGGCACGCGGCTATCGCTGCAGCCGATCCACAACACTTCCGGGGATTGTATTTCAACCAATCTTTTAAAATAATCAGGATCAGCTTCAACTTGTTTTGCAGCCCATTCTTTATTATCGAATAAAAGTTTTTCAAATGGTTTCATACAATCAGAAAATTGTTATTAAATATTCAATCCACCACAGGTACTGATTACTTGTCCTGTGATATACGAACTCAGATCACTTGCTAAAAATAAAGTTGTGTTGGCAACTTCATCCGCTTTACCAAAACGCCCCAAAGGAATTTTTTTCAAAAACTCTTCTGATGCGGCACCTTCTTTCAAATAATGTGTCATATCTGTTTCAATGAAACCGGGAGCGATTGCATTGCAACGGATATTTCTGCTGCCCAGTTCGTGTGCAACGGATTTTGTAAAACCGATGATGCCGGCTTTACTCGCTGCATAGCTTGACTGACCTGCATTTCCGCGGATGCCGATAATGGAACTCATGTTGATGATGCTTCCTGCTTTTGCTTTCATCATCGGACGAATCACTTGTTTCGTCATGTTGAAAACACTTTTCAAATTAATATCCATCACTTCATCCCATTGCTCTGCTGTCATGCGCAGCAATAAATTATCTTTTGAAATGCCTGCATTGTTTACACAAACATCGATCTTTCCGAATTCTTTCAGCACATCATTTACAAAAGTTTCGCATTGCGCAAAATCACCGGCATTGCTTTTATAAGCTTTCGCTTTTACGCCCAAAGCCTGCAATTGACTTTCTAATGCCGCTGCTTTTTCTGCACTGCTGTCGCTTACGTATGTAAATGCAATATCAGAACCCTGTTCTGCTAATTTTAGTGCAATGGCTGCACCAATACCACGGGCTGCGCCGGTTACGATAGATACTTTACCTTCCAATAATTTCATAAAAAAGTATTTACAGGCTTCAAATATATTAACTCCATTCAGTTCGGCATTAATAAATATTTTTACAGGAAGATGAAGAAACTGCTTACAGTCGAACATTCACTCACTGCCGCATTTGTTGCGGAAACTATTTGTGTTACGTATGCTTTGCTTTTTCCTGCATTGATACCGGCAGCATCGATTCTTTATTGTATATGCGGATTGATAATTGCGGGGTTGATATTATTTCTTCCGCAGGCAAAACAGTCTTTTTCAATAAAAGAAAATGCGCATCATCTATCAACACTTTCATTCAGAATAGTTGCAGTTATCATTATGGCAATTGAATTGTTTCATTTCTGTAAAAAGTGGATCGAAGATGCGCCGATGAATTATCATGATGCTGATATGCTGCCCATTATGAAGATCATGTCGCAACGTTTTCTAAGCGGACATTTTTCGCAGGTGTATAATATCATTCCTGAAATATGGAACGGCATTCATCCTGTTTATTTACCCGCTATGTGGATGCCGTTCAATATTGCAGTAGCAGGAAACTTTGATCTGCGCTGGATCACAACGATCTGCCTCATGCTGATCTTTACCATTTTTATTTTTGTATTCCATCCCTCGCATCAAAAAAAAGTATCGCCATTTATTTTACTCTGTGCATTTTTGTTTTTTTGGTGGATATCAACATCAGAAACGCAGGGAATAGTTCCTTATACGGAAGAGGGAATTGTTATTTTTTATTACGTGTTGCTCACACTTGCTTTATTGAATGGAAATATTTGGTTCATTGCAGTCTGTATCGCTTTATGCGGATTAAGTCGTTATGCTTTTATTGGTTGGCTGATTCCTTATGGTTTGATATTGGTGTATAAAAAAAGAGTACCCGATTTGATCAAATTAATTGCAACAGGAATTGTTTGTTTTTTATTACTGATGATCATTCCGTTCGGGTGGGCTCCTTTCATTAATTTATTATCGTTGCCTGATCGATACATCGATTTTGCCACAAGGGTTTGGCATGATTCGCCTATTGTATTTTCAAGCAGTTTGGGTTTCGCAAAATTTTTCGGTGCCGGCAGAATAGCTTTGCAACATCATTTATTGATCATTTTATCTTTTGCTGTTCCATTCTTATTTGCAGTAATCGCCATTTGGCTGCGAGATAAAAAAAATTACCGGATCAGGAATATTTCTTTGGCAACATTTAAAATTTCTTTGGTTGTTTTTTATTCATTTATTGACGTGCCGTATCTATATCTATTTTACACATCATCGTTTGTAAGTTTGCTGATCGTGGGATATTTTATTTCGTTGCGAGAGGAAGAAATGATTATTCAATAATCTTTTATAACAACAGTAATTCATCCACATATTTTCTGTCATTGCATAAACGCGGCACTTTATTTTGCCCGCCCAGCTTGCCTTTGCGGCGAAGCCATTCTGTAAATATTCCTTTCTTTAACGCTTTTACCAATGGAATTCTTAAAGCAATGTCTTTATATCTTTTTGCTTCATAGTCGCTGTTCACACTTTTTAAAGCACAGTCCAATTCGTATGTGAATTCGTTGATGCTTGCGGGCTCTTTTTCAAATTCGATCAACCATTCATGTGCGCCATTACTGTTCTCGCTGAAATAAACAGGAGCTGCGGTATAATCATTTACAACGGCATTTGTTTTTTCACTTGCGATCGCGATCGCTTTATCACTGTTGTCAACAATTATTTCTTCACCAAATGCATTGATATAATGTTTTAATCTTCCGCTCACTCTTATTTTGAAAGGATCGCGGGAAGTAAACTGAACCGTATCTCCAACCAAATACCTCCATAATCCGCCATTGGTAGAAATAACCAATGCATAATTTTTATTCAGTTCCACCTTATCCAGACCGATGGTTAATGGTGATTCTTTACCGTATTCTTCTACAGGCATAAATTCATAAAAAATTCCATAATCCAAGAATAATAACATCCCATCATCAGTCGGATCATCCTGCGCAGCAAAAAAACCTTCACTTGCATTGTATAAATCGAGATAATAAATATCCTTGCCAATTAATTTTCTAAATTGTTCACGATATGGCGTGAATGAAACACCACCATGCAAATACAATTCAAAATTGGGCCACACTTCAGCCAATGTTTGTTTGCCGGTTATTTCCAAAATTCGTTTGATCAAAACCAATGTCCAGGTGGGTACACCTGAAATAGATGTTACATTTTCTTGGATCGTTGAATTGGCGAGTTGTTCAATTTTATCTTCCCATTCATCCATCAATGCAATGGATAATTCAGGTGTTCTTATCCAGTTTGCCCAAATGGGCGTGTTTTGCAGAAGAACCGCACTCAGGTCGCCGTAATGTGTTTCTTCATTAATGGAACTTATTTGATGACTTCCGCCGATCACTAATCCTTTACCGGTTAGTAAATCACTTTCCGAATTAAAATTATAATACATCGTCAGCACATCTTTCACCGCCTGATAATGGCAATCCTGTAAACTTTCTTCTGTGATGGGAATGAATTTACTTTTATCATTGGTAGTGCCGCTGCTTTTTGCGAACCAGGAAACAGGTGTATCCCATAACAAATTTTGTTCGCCCTTCATTAATCTTTCGATATAAGGCTTGATGTCGTCATACTCATGAATGGGAACAGCTTTTTTAAAATCGCGGATGGAGAATAATTTAGTCATTCCGTATTTTCTGCCGATCTCGGTATATTGTCCGTGTGTAACCAGATCCTGCAATACTTCACGCTGCGTGGCAACAGGATCTAATTTCCATTGCTCAATGCGCCAGTAACGTAAACGGGCCAGTCTTGATATTGCAGGGCTTAGCAGTTTCATTGGGGAATAGCAGCAAAATAAGCAATGCAGCGGAGAATAAAAAGGATTATTCTTCTATATTTTGTGTTGCATCAAAATCTCGCAGTTGTGCATTGTCTCTTTCCATATCGATGATCCAATCTTTACGTTTCAATTCGAAGTTGGTTCCGAGATATAAACGGCGTACTTTTTCATCTTCAGCCAATTGTTCTGCAGTGCCGTGTTTGAATATTTTTCCTTCGATCAATAAATAAGCACGATCGCAAATAGATAATGTTTCATTTACATTATGATCGGTGATGAGAATGCCGATGTTCTTATATTTCAATTTGGCAACAACGCTTTGAATATCTTCCACTGCAATGGGATCAACGCCGGCAAATGGTTCATCCAATAAAATGAATTTGGGGTCAACAGCCAATGCTCGGGCAATTTCTGTTCTTCTTCTTTCACCACCACTTAAACTGTCGCCATTGTTTTTACGAACATGATGCAGATTGAATTCATCCAATAACTTTTCTAACTTATCCATTCTTTCCTGTTTGGTCAGTTTCGTCATTTCCAAAACAGCAAGGATATTATCTTCCACACTTAATTTTCTGAAAACACTTGCTTCCTGAGGCAAATAACCAATACCCATCTGAGCCCTTTTATACATGGGCAGTTTAGTGATATCGAGATTATTTAAGAAAACCGTTCCTTCATCGGGCTTGATCAATCCAACCACCATATAAAATGTTGTTGTTTTACCGGCACCGTTAGGACCGAGTAAACCAACGATCTCTCCCTGTTTCACATCTACACTTACTTTGTTCACAACGGTTCGGCCCTTGTAACTTTTTACGAGTTCTTTGGTATGTATAGTGATGTCCAATGGATGATGTTTTTACAAAAATAGAGTTTATGCGCTTGTGCCGATACATTGAATTTTATCTTAACAAATACTTGAGTTATAAGCACAGTATGTATATTGCAATAATTTTTGAAGCATGAAAGTAACAGAACATATTGCGCAGGCAAAAAATACATTGGTTTCTTTTGAAGTATTACCGCCGTTGAAAGGCAAAACCATTAGTTCTTTGTACGATCATTTAGATCCATTGATGGAATTCAAACCATCCTGGATCAATGTTACGTATCATAGAAGCGAGACCATGTTCAAGAAAAAAGCAGATGGCACATTTGAAAAAGTGGATGTGCGCAAACGTCCCGGTACGGTTGGTATTTGCGCTGCCATCATGAATCATTATAAGATCGATGCCGTTCCGCATTTGATCTGCGGAGGCTTTACCAAACGCGAAACAGAAGATGCATTGATCGATCTGAATTTTTTAGGGATTGATAATGTGTTGGTGCTGCGTGGCGATGCTGCAAAAAATGAAACATCATTCGAACCGGAAAAAGATGGTAACTTTTTTGCGATCGACCTGCTGAAACAAGTTGCGCATTTGAATAACGGCGTTTATGTTGATAAAGATATTTTAAACGGAAGCAAAACAAATTTTTGCATGGGCGTTGCCGGTTATCCTGAAAAACACTTTGAAGCACCTAATTTAGAAATTGACCTGGCAAGGATGAAAGAGAAAGTAGATGCAGGCGCTGAATACATCATGACACAAATGTTTTTTGATAATCAGAAATTTTTTGATTTTGTAAAAAGCTGCCGTGATATGGGTATTACTGTTCCGATCATTCCGGGATTAAAACCCATCACTACCAAAAAACAATTATCCGTTCTGCCAAGAATTTTTCATGTTGATATTCCAACTGACCTCTCCAATGAAGTGCTGAAATGCAAGACAGATGCGGATGTTGAAGCAGTGGGAACAAAATGGCTCATTCAGCAAAGCAAGGAATTAAAAAAATTCGGCGTACCCGTTTTACATTATTACACATTGGGTAAACCAAAGGTTATCTGGAATGTGGTAAAAGAGACTTTGTAAATAATATCCTTACAATAAAAAAGAGCAATTCATTGAATTGCTCTTTTTTATTGCACTGTTTTCCAAACAACATCAATCACTTTTACAGGATATTTTTTCTTTAATGCTTCCACCCATTTTTCTTCCACCACTTTTTGATAATCATTCATTACCATACCGCGTGATTCTTCAAAACTACGTTGTGCTTTATCCGGAAAAATATCAGTTACATACATAAAACTGTAGGATTCTTCATTGGGGGCTTTTTCAACAACTGACAAAAATCCTTTCTCCGGTTTTATTTTTTGCTGCACAGGTAGATGTTCCATTTCATATCTGCCGCTGTCGCCAATGACAGATTCTCCATAACTACCTGCAATGATTTTCCAGTCAGCAGGTCTTTGTTTGATCCGTTCCGCCACTTCATTGATCATACTTTTATTTTTTGCAGTGATCACCAAAGCAGCCACACTTGGGTTCCATACATAATTTCTCTGATGTGCATCATAGTATTTTTTTAAACCGGCAGAATCTTCAGCAGTTTTACCCCACACATGTTTATCCATGGCGGCAAATAAAACATTAGCATCATTGAATTCACCAAGCTGTTGTTTAAACTCCGGGTTATATTCTTCCAAATGTGAACTGTAATAAGCGGTGCAGGAATTTTCAGTAAACTCTTTTAACAATTGTGAAGCAGGCGATACTATGTTTTTGATCCGTACAAATTTCACAAAATCGGATACAGTAAATTTTTGTTTTGAAAAAGAAAACAGGATGGTGCTGTCTTTTATTTTTTTATTGCCCGGGATGGATCTTTTATAAATGGCACTGTCAATAAACTGTTGCAATGCTGTTTCATCATAATCTCCCTTTCGATAACTAATCTTGATCATCCATTTTTTGATGAGTTGTTGTTTTGAATAAGCAAGCCTGTCGCTGTTTTCTACCACAACTTTTAATTTTTCATCTACTGTTTTTGCTGCAGGGATCATTTCGAGCAGCTTCACGATATGATATCCATAGCTTGTTGCAAATGGTTTTGTGACATCATTGATATGCTTCAATGAAAAAACCTTTTCTTCAAATTCAATGGCATATTCTCCTACGCCGATCTCAGGAAGAATACCGTTCTTTAATGCAGAAGTATGATCGGTATTGAACTGCCTGGCCAATTGTTCAAATGACTGATCTGATTGAATTAGCTGATACAGGCTATCTGCTAAACCTGCCAATTTATTTTTTTCACCCTGACTGCTGTTGGGAGCAAAAGCCAATAAGATCTGTGCCACTTTTCTTTTTCCTGCAGACGGTCTTATTTCTATATTTTTAAAAATATGATAGCCGTATTTGCTTTTATAGGGAACAGAAAAATGTTGAGGGGCTAAACCATAGATGATATTTTCAATTTCATAAGGCAGATTGAAAACAGTAATAAAACCAAGATCGCCTTTACTTTTTTTTGTTTCCTTATCGGTTGCATATTTTTCAACTAATGCATCAAATGATTTTCCTGTTTTGAGTTGTTGATAGGCTGATTGTATTTGTTTGGATGCAGCAATTGTATCTTTTCCGAACGGAATGAATATCTGCTGAACAGCAATATCTTTTTTACTTCTTTCAAATGCTTCCTGCATTAATTTTTTTTCGTTTGCTTCTTCATTGATAAAATTTTCAGCGAGTTGCTGTTTATAATTAGAAGCTTCTAACTGAAAAGAACTATTCTTATCCAATTCTTCATCATACCCGGCCTGCACTTTTAATTTATAATGGATATATAATGGAAGGTATTCTTTTAAAGCTACAGCCCTGCTGCTGCTAAGCTGTAGAGATTTATTGAAGGAGCAAAGAAATTCCTGTTTACTTGCTTCTTTGTTTCCATAAGTAAATAATGTTTGCGGGAATAATGAAAAAGATATGAGAACAAATATTGCAAACAATATAAACTTTCTTATTCGCATATTTTATTTGCTGCTGTTTTGCTTTTTCAGTTTGGCTGCGATCAAGTCGTCAAACTGTTCGATGCTCAGTTGTTTGGCAATGATATTTTTCTTGTCATCCAATAAATACAATGTGGGCGTTTTATACACATCATATAATTGCCTGAAATTCGGTTGACCGGCTACCTGCTCTGCATCTCTTTCTGCTTTGGGTTGATATACCAATATCCAGTCGGAACTCAGATGTTTTTCAGCTACAAATTTTTTCAATTCATCCATTGTTTTTTCTGCAGTGTTTACCGCATAAATGGTGATGCCCAGCGATTTCCATTTTGCCCGATACATCGAATCAATTCTCGGAATTTCTTCCTTGCAATGACTGCAGGTAGGGTCCCAAAACACAACCAAAGTAAATGCTGATTGTATGCTGTATAGCGAAATAACTTTTTCAGTGGTATCCCTCAAATTCAACAATGGCGCAGGATTGCCAAGCTGATTGGCCATCATGCTGTAAGCCCTTTCAAAGATCGTTTTTCGTGATGCAGCATTTAAAAAAGTAGTATCTCCTTTGGAATAAAAATTATCAAACATATAGAGAAACACTTTATCCTGACCCATATATTCGGGGTTCATGTATTTATTGGTGAACTTGGTCAACAGATACGGATACATTTCTTTTCCTGTTCTTGATGATAATAAAATATACTTCACTTCCTTGATAATAGAATCGGGTTCGGGGGAAACATAAAATTTAAAATAATCGTCGAGCTTGGGTTCGAAGAAAGGCGTACGCAATAATCGATCATCATTAAAAGCAACATCATCCCAGAAATGATTTTTTACAAAACGATACGGATAAGTAGAATCTGCTTTTCCGTTTACAATAGGAATGGCAGGAGCATCGGGCCTTTTCATGGCAGTCAGTAAAGTTGTTAATAATGAAGACGGATGTTTTTTGATGATATCTTCCCGGTAGTTCTGTAATTCTTTGTTCAATCGAATGATCTCATTTCTGAGTTTTGCAGAGTCATCTTTTGTTTTTGCAGTTGACATTTGTTGATTGAGATTCATCAATCCTTTTCCTTTCTCGATCGTTACTGCAGAATATTCTTTGAACAGATCATTGTCAGGAGAGCCTTTAATAACGGGATTATCTTTTTGTGCCGTATCACCTGTAATGCTGAACTGCTGCTGATTTCCAATCAGCAATTCAAACTGAACCGTGTATTGCGGCGACACAACAAAATAAATGCCACCGGGTAATTTGGTCGTGCCTTTAAATGAACCAACACTTTTCTCATTCAGTTGAGCGGAATCAACCAACACCCTTCCTTTGCCATAATATGAACCCAGATACACTTTGCAATTTTTCAAAGGCGTTAAAGTGATAGCAATGTTTTTGGCAGGTGCTGCAACGGGCTTTTTCACTGCCTGTGACCATAATGAAACTGAAAAAAATAAACTTAGAAAAAACAGAAATCGGTACTTCATCAACTAAAAATTTTCTTGATTGTAAATGTAAGTAATTGCCGAGCTAATGAAAAGATGCTTTGTACAATGAAATGATAATTTTTTGTGTCGTTTTAAAAACGATGCAACCATGATACGCCAATCTGATATTGGTTGCCCTTTGTTTCGGGAAGATATTCCTGATTGGCCCATGAGGCACTTGCCGACAACACATTAAAGCGTGAGATCTTTTTCTTATAAAAAATACCGGCTTTATAAGTGGTTAGTTTATAAAACTGAATAGCAAAATAACGATCATCCGGCGATAATCCATAACCAATTGTACCACCCAGTAAATCATCGGCAGTATCAAAATAATATGTTGCGGATAAGGCGTAAGACGAAGAAACAGTGCTTGTATATTCACTTGGTGTTACATAAGCCCTTAATCCGAAAAGCCAGCTTTTATAATACTTTCCGATATTGCCTGTAAACATCCAGGTGGGGGCTCCGCTGAATTTTAAATAGCGTAAACCCAATTCTCCTTCAAAACTTTTGGGAAGATTGGCGTACAAAGAAAATCCGCCGCGCCATTGCGGAAACACACCGTTATCACTGGCGCAATAACCGATACTTACATAACTGTAGAATGTTTTTGAGATATGCGGGTAAGCATCTGCTTCTACCTGTACCGCATTTTCCTGAAAACGATTGGCATAATTGATTCGACCGATCACAGAACCAATAGATGTTGTTCTTCCATAATCTATACTTGCTAAATGCCAGGGATCTGCGAATTGTTTATCGAAATACACATAATCGTAACTAACGGATATTCTATTCTTGTATGTTGTTTCTTTAATTCTTTCCTGTAATGCTCTTGCTTGTGTATTGTTTTTATTGATCTTTAAAATTTGACGTGTCACAGAATCTGCTGCTGCATAGCTTTTCATGGCGTTCAATATTTTTGCTTTACGCAATAACAGTTCTTCAGATTGCGGATGAAATTTTAACCCGCCTTCACAAATATCTAAAGCGCTTGCATAATGATCGTTCCAGTATTCCAGATCGCTGTAAGCAATTACGGCATCTTCGTAATCGGGTTTTGATTTTAGCACGCGATCAAAACAAATAACGGCACTGTCATAGTTATTTGTCCAGGTATAGATCCTTCCTAAAAAAATGCGGATGTCTGCATAATCAGGACTGATGCTGAGAGCCTGATATAAATAGCCTTTAGCTTTGTTGTAATCACTTTCATCAAAAGCCGCTTTGCGTGCAGCTTTGAAAAGATCATCTGACGATGCTTCCTGTGCAAACACATTGATCAGCATGGAAGAAAAAAATAAAAGCAGTGCTATTTTTTTAATCGGCATAAGATGAATTCTGTTAGTTAAAGATACTATTTTGATATTGTTATTGGATTGTAAGAGCAGACCATATATTTCTAATTTTTGATTTAATATTTGAAAATACGGGTAATTATTTTTTCGGTAAGTATTGTTGCAACAAACTATCAGGCACTAATTTTTTTCCATTTAGAAATTCATCATTCTTTCTTTTGAAAAGATCGAATGCCGCTTTTAATTGAGCGAATTTATTTTCATCAGTTATTGGTGTAAGATTCATGTCACTGCTGATCCTGAATAATGAATTAGCATTGATCATATATTCCCCCATCACAAAATCAATGATATCATTCTTGGTTTGCATTAATGGATAAGCGTGGATATTCCTGAAACTTCTTGCTGTGTCTAAGCCGCTGCCCATCCAGTTAACAAGCGATGGCACTTGTAGTCCGTAGCTTTTTTTCAACCACATCATCATGCTCGGCAGCACATCAAAATGTGTGGAGACGGAAGAAAATCTTGCCGTACGTTTTAGTAAAGGCGAATATATGATCAGCGGAACATGATACCGATCTATTTTACTGATCATCGGTATTTCGGGCATTCGGTGATCACCCGTTATCAGAAAAACAGTGTTATTAAAATCGCTTCTTTGTTTGTATTGTTCAATAAAATTTTTTATCGCATCATTGGTGTATAAAATACTGGCGTATTGATATTTGTAATTTCGGTATTCTTTTTTGGTGGTCTCATTAAATTTTAATTCATCCATGCGTTGTTCAAAACGCTGTAAATATTTTTCTTGCTCGTTTATTAAAAAAGGACTGTGAGTAGAAACGGTGAGCACAACATTTGCAAAAGGTTGTTGCGTATTTTGCCTTGTTTCAAAATATCTTCTGAATAATTCTTTATCGCCATAACCCCAAGAAAATCCGGAAGCACTTGGAGGCATCTTTACATAATTTGACGGATAGGTTGCTTCATCATTGATCGCATCAATATTATTTTTCCTGAGATAAATGTTCATGTTATCAAACGTGGATGTACTGCCCGCATAAAATGATGTGTTGTATCCATTGTGTTTGAGTAAACTCAATAAGGACAAATGTTGCGGCATCTTATCGCCTAATTCACAAAAGCCGTTTTTAGCAAAAGGCAATGAGCCGATAAAAGATGGTAACACAGCAAATGTTCTTCCTCCTTCACTCAAAAAATTCTCCCAGTATAAACTTTTATCTGCGAGGGAATCAACAAAAGGGGTAAAGTTTCCGAGATAAGCACCTTTGTTGGTAAATGCCCTGCCCAATCCTTCCACTAATAAAATAACAATATTGGGCGGTGTTTTTTCTGCATTAAAGAATGGCGACAGCACATCAGCAGAACTGTCGATGCCATGCAGAAAAGGATAATTTTTTTCATCCACATAGTTGAAAGAAATGGTTGTATTTTTTTCATTTTCTTCACCTCCAAAATCACCGCTGTAACTGTCTGCATAAATGTCGTGTTCTTTTGCAGCAGGAAAAAAATGTTGTACCGATGCATTGAAAAAGAAATAGGATTTATTCAATGCAAGATTGTTGCTGTACTCCTGTCCGGGCAACCATTTGTTTGTTACAGATAACAGATTAAATGCAATTGCGCTTCCGAATAATAAGAAAAGTAAACTTGCAAAAAAGCCATTCGGCTTTAATTTTTTCTGCAGATAAATCAGTAACACAATAATTAATACCACAGTAACGGAAAGAATAAGAATAGTGGTAATATTAATGCCACCGGCTGCACCAACGGTTTGGTTGATATCGTTCCACGAATAGCCCCAAAGATCAGCGCCCAACGGGACCAATGTAGTTAAAAAATATTGCGATAGTGAAACCTGAATTACTATCAGCAATACCGATAGTGCAATAAAAAATATTTTCGCCATTTTTTTATGCAACAAATACAATAATGCAAATGGCAGAAACCAGATCAGGCCTGTTGAAAGGAAATAGGCGAGATCTTTCGCAAGACCTAATGTGATCACTTTGAAAAATAATTTAGGTATGCCGTGTTTCAAAACCTCAAAAACTAATTCAAATATCCTTGCACTGATCAACAATAAGAGCAGTGTAATGGCATAGCCTGCATATTCTTTGACTGAATTAAAAAACGTAGCCGGAATTTTTTGTAAGGATAGCAGTACGGGACCCTTTTCTTTGCCCTTAGGTCGTTCTTCTATGCTTTGTTGTGATGGGGCTGCAGTTTTTGGAGCCGCAAAACCGGTTCTTGTCATTTCACCCCAGGCCTTATTTTTTTTGAGCAGATCAATGTATCCCAGAACGGCACTCCACACAACAAAGGGATGAAAATAGAACGGTTCCGTTAATGCGGTCACGATCAATAAAAATATCTCTGATCTTTTTTTATATTGATGATAAGTAATGATCTCCATGTAGATCGCGAATGCAGAATAGAGATATCCGAAACAAATAACAAATAAGAGGAACACAAAAAAGAAATACCACTCGATCAGTCCCATTGCAGCGAAAATTAAAAAAAAGATGAATCCTATGAACTCAATGATAGGCGCAAGAAATTCGAAGAAGAACCAATAAGGATAACTCAATAAACCCATTAAATGATACTTGTAATTAAAGAACATTTTACGATGAAAGCTTAATGTTTCATAAGTTCCCCTTGCCCAGCGATTGCGTTGCCTTCCTAAAATTTGTAATTAGTCAGGCGCTTCTGTCCAGCACAATGGATCGGGAATATAAGTAACACGATATTTTTCTTTTTTCTCTTCCAGATAACGTCGCATCCTTACAACAAGTTCCATATCCTCGCCTACCGTATTATGATTATAACCGCCGGCTTTAATAACGATCTCTTTATCAAATGCACCAAATGCGCCTGAAATCAGCATCAGGCCGTTTAATCTGCTCCACGCCATTCTTCCTAAAATAAATGCACGGATATATTCCAGGCTTTGCATTCGGGGAAGATATTTTTGAGGGATCTTTACTTTAATTAATTTACCATCTTCAATAATGCAGGAATTGGCAATGCGAACAACGCCGCCGGATGCGATCACTTTTTTGTCCGTTTCTTCTAAAAACGGTTTTACCATTTTCAATAAGGCATCCTGTTCCAGAATACAATCCACATCAATGCAAACTAAATAATCATGGGTTGCGATGTTAACACCCACATTCAATGCATCTGCCTTTCCGCCGTTCACTTTATCAACGATCACCAATTTGCTGTACACAGGGTTTCTGCTTTTATACACACCTCTTACTTCTTTTGTGGGGATCTGATAGTTTACATAGAAGTGAACTTTTTTTAGATCAAATGCATCGATTAATTTTTCGAGGCTATCGTCCTTGCTTCCATCATTCAAAATGATCACTTCGAGATTGCTGTAATAAATGGACAAGAGAGAACGTACATTTTCAATAATGGTCTTGCCTTCATTATAGGCAGGTGCCAGAATGCTTACGGATGGTGCATGAGGAGATGCGGCTAACAAACGATAATCCGTAAAACTGTTTTTGTAGAGATAAGAATGCGTTTCGCCAATTGAAAAGAGACCAATAAAAATATACGACAGCAGCAGTAATACAGAATAAGAAAATATGCCGTATATGAGCACATTGAAAACAATATCAGTGATGCTTGGTAAACTCATCTTCCCATTTCTGATTTAATATGCAGATAAATATCCTGATACGGACCGGATGGTGCTTTTCCGCGTTCTTCCAACGCTTCCAATCCCAGTGGAAAACAATGTGCTAAAACCCTCCCCGCTTTTAATTTTACGATATCGCTTTCATCATCCAGCAGAGCAATTAAAAACCAGGCCTGATCTACCGTTGCAATTTTTACGAGCCCATCTAAGACTGCTAATTGATTTGTAAATTTTTCCTTAGGATAATGATCTGTAAGAATTTGCGGAGTTGATTCATCAGCAATTCGCACCAAAGTTTTAATTGCCTGCAACCTGACAGCAGTATTGCTGTGTTCCAAACATTGTACAACAACATTATGAACAAGGAATTGCTGATACTCTTCAGCCAGTTTTAACGCAAAAATGATAACAGTATCGTTTGCCGAAGAAAGCCATTTGGGAAGATGTGTTGCTAATTGTCTGTTTTCTTCTGCAGATCTTAGCTGATCCAATAATTTTATTTGTTGCCATTCGGTGATAGGATAGTTCACCACATCTAAAAATCGAAGTCCCTCAAACCCGGTCATATTAACAACACCGATTTGTGCTTCCATGCGAACAAACTCATACTGACTGTTGGTATTTTGATAGATAAGTGATAATGTATCCATCTGCTGCATGGAATATAATTCATTGATACCTCTTGCCAGAATATGCCATTTTCTGCTGTTGAGTTTCCGGAGCGATTCTTTTTTCAGGTCAAGTTTTTCGTAGAGTGCAATAATATTTTTTGAAGCAAAACCGGTTAAATTTTTTTTTGTTTTGATCAATTCGTCAATGATGAATTGTTTTGCTAAAGGCCTTTTTAAAATACGGTAAAAATTATCAGGGATATTGAAACGGCTGCCCTCTTCAGAGTCCTCTAAAATGGCTTTTGTTACCCAAGCTTCCAATTCGGGTTGAATTTTTTTCGTGAAGAAAAACCTTCTCTTCTTCAGGTAAAGCGTACAATAGATAATGAGGATTATAATAAAAAAACCGGCAGATAAGATCTCAACACCCGTCAACAGATGATCGGGTTTGATGAATTTTGTAAAACCCTTTAGCATACTTGATGAAGAAAATGCTATGAGGGATAAAAAAGTATCGCAATATGAAAAAATGAATGATACGATCAAAATACATTCGGGTTAATATGCAAGGTTAACATATTTTCTAATGATTCTTTTTCAGCAATCTTTTTACACGAACAGCCAACTCATTTAAATTGAAAGGTTTGGTTATATAATCGTCGGCACCCAATTCAAAAGCGTCTTCCACGGTTTTTTCCTGACCCAGCGCAGATAATACAATTACAGCAGTTAGACTGTTCCTTTTTTTTACAAATTGCAATATCTCTAAGCCCGAAGCATAAGGAAGCATGATGTCTGTGATCACAATATCAGGGAAACCTTCTTCTAATTTTTGTAATGCCTCTTTTCCATCCACACAGCTATCCACCGTATATCCTTCCTTCTCTAATTTCATGCAGATGGTCTTGCGCATCAATGGCTCGTCTTCAGCTATCAGTATCTTCATAGCAAGTAGTACATTTTTACAGATTAACTTTCAACCGAAATTAATATTAAAACAGCGTTTTTAGTTTATGAATTTGGCCAATATCTCTGTAGTTCTTTTTTCAGTAATCGTTCAGCAATGGCATATTTTAACGCAATAAACTCGATCATCGGTCTTATGGAATCAAGTTCAACCCTGTTCTCGGCTTTTGATTCAACAGCAACAACAGCATCATAGAGTTCATCCACTTTAATAACAGACACAGATGATTTTACCGTATGTGCTGTTTTAAATAAATTCTCCCAATCCTGCTGATCATCATACTGTTTCATTTTTTCAATGGAAGGCGGCATGGTGGTTAAAAAAAGTTCAATGATCGATCTGATAGAATCAATATCATCACCAACCAGATCCTTCAAAACGCTTAAATCAACCGTTATACCGTTTTCAGTAAGTAAAAAATCAAATGACATAGCAGTGTTTATATTGTAATTTACAGGGCAATAAGCTATTTAAACAGTTTTTTTGTCATTAAATGGGCTTACTGATCATCTTTTGCTAATTTTTAACCCTTTATGTGCAGCCAATTCTACTATTTTTGTCCCTCTTTCAAAAAGGGATGAGATTTCCTTCACAACTATAGAAAATGAAAAAAACGCTTTTAGTACTGCTTTGTGTCACCACTATTCTTTCAGCAAATGCTCAATTGAGCCATCTGTTTTCTAAAAAGAAGAAAACAGACAGTGTTCAGGTAAAGCAAAAACCTGCTCCCGTTCCCGAAGCACCCAAACCTAAAACAGATTGGACCAAGATCGATCTGAGTAAAAGACCTGCCGATCATTTTTTGATCCAATACGGAAGTGATAGTTGGTTAAACCATCCCGACAGTATCAAAACAAAAGGGTTCAGTCGTCATTTTAATTTTTATGTGATGATGGATAAGCCTATGAAAACAAACCCTAAGTTCAGTATCGCTTATGGATTAGGTTTTGCTTCGAGTAATATCTTTTTTGACCATCAATATGTAAAAGTGAAAGGCAGCGGTACAACGTTGGCCTTTGACAGTACCACGCATTTTAATAAATCTAAAGTGGTGACGGAATATTTACAGGTGCCCGTTGAACTGAGATATTATTCAGATCCGCAGCATCCCAATAAATCCTGGAAAATGGCAGTTGGTGTTAAAGCAGGTGTTTTGCTAAAATCTTATTACAAAGGAAAAAATCTGATGGATCAAAATGGTGCCAGCTATTATGGCAGCACTTATATCTTAAAAGAGAAGAATAACAGATATTTTAACAGCACTACTTTTGTAGCAACAGCAAGGGTTGGCTATGGAAATTTTTCACTCAATTGCGATTATCAGATAACGCCTGTGCTGAAACAGGGAGCGGGTCCTGATATGCATACTTTATCAATTGGATTGACCGTAAGCGGATTATAAGCAGTAAAATTTTTTTAAAAGCCTTACTTGTGAAAATGAGTAAGGCTTTTTTATGGGAATGATAAGAGCAATTTGTAAAAAGAGCTAACACATAGATACATAGAAAAAAGAGGGCAGATAGCTTTATTCTCTATGTGCTCTTTTCCTGACTATGTTTCTATGTGTTGTAAAATTATTCTCCTGCACCTCGCAGCACAGTGAGGCTCAACATCACATCGTATTCCTTAATTGAATGCTATTGCGTTATGCGATGAATTACATTTGTAAAAAATAAAAAGTTTGATAGAGAAACAACAAAAAATAAAAAGCGAAGAAAAAGCGGTATTGGTAGGGTTGATACAAAAAGAACAAACAGATGAACAGGTAACCGAATACCTGGATGAATTGGCTTTTCTGGCAGAAACTGCAGGAGCCATCACTGTAAAACGATTCACACAAAAATTGCCTCATGCCGACAGCAAAACATTTGTAGGCAAAGGAAAATTAGAAGAGATCAAAAATTATATCGCCGCAAAGAATATTGATGTCGCCATTTTTGATGATGAATTAACGGGCTCTCAGATCAGTAATATTGAAAAAGCATTGGGTGTAAAAACAATTGACAGAAGCGATCTGATACTCGACATATTTGCACGACGTGCCAGAACTGCACAAGCCAAAGTGCAGGTGGAGTTGGCACAATATCAGTATCTGTTACCACGCTTAAAAGGCATGTGGGCGCACTTGGAAAGGCAGGGCGGCGGTATCGGTACACGCGGTCCGGGTGAAACGGAGATCGAGACCGATCGCCGTATCGTAAAAGATAAGATATCCTTATTAAGAAAAAGATTGGGTGATATAGATAAGCAGGCATTCACACAAAGAAAAGAACGCGGTGAATTCATCCGTGTATCCTTAGTGGGTTATACCAATGTTGGGAAAAGCACATTGATGAATCTGTTAAGCAAGAGCGATGTGTTTGCAGAGAATAAATTATTCGCCACATTAGATACCACTACGCGAAAAGTTGTTTTTGAGAACACACCTTTTTTATTGAGCGATACCGTTGGTTTCATCCGAAAGCTGCCGCATCATTTAATTGAAAGTTTTAAAAGTACGTTGGATGAAGTAAGAGAGGCCGATATTTTATTGCATGTAGTGGATATCTCGCATTTGCAATATGAAGAACAGATGGGTACGGTGAATAAAACTTTGCAGGAACTGAAAGCGTTTGAAAAACCTATTCTCGTGGTGTTCAATAAAATGGACATGTATGAAGAAAAGAATTTTGATGAATGGTTAGATGATAGTGTGCAACAGGATATCTTAAGAGAATTAAAAGAAAGATGGGAAAGGGAAACAGATCATCATTGTGTCTTTATTTCTGCATTGGAAAAAAAGAACATTGATGCATTGCGGGAATTTTTGTTGAATAAAGTGAGGGAGCTGTACAAGATACGGTATCCGTATAGGGAAGTACATTTTTAAAATTCATCCCCGACTGAATGACACAGTCGGACAGGCTTCTTTTAAATAAATGTTTTAGCATAATATTAGGGTGCTTCATTACTACCTTACTTTTTTGCTTGCCCAAAAAAGTATCAAAAAAGGGCAACCGAAAACGATAACAGCCCGTTTTCGGTGAGGTTCCCTGATTTAGCTTTTGCACTACTGTGACTTCAGCGATAGGGCCCTGATACGTTATCAATAATGAATGTCATTTAGTAACTTGTTTGCAGCGCAAAAAATTGGTTAATAAGAATGACAATCATACTTTAATGTAATTGCAGTTTGCTTTATACTTTAACTTCATGGCATTATTAGGGATTGAATCTTTTAAAGAAATGAGTGCAGCAAAAAAATATCAATGGCATAAGGTCGCCGAAAATATCGGATCGATTGCATGGCAGCAAAATGATATGTGTGTGGTGGAGGTGGCCGGCAAAAAGATCTCTTTGGCGAAATACGGTGATCAGCTTTTTGCGTTTGCGCATAAATGTCCGCATGCAGGTGGTACACTGACCGAAGGTGTTTTGGATGCTGCCGGACATGTGGTTTGTCCGTTGCATCGGTATAAATTCGAATTAAACAAGGGCAGGAACGTATCGGGAGAAGGTTATTATTTGAAGGTCTATGCCGTAGAATGCAGGCCAGACGGCATTTATATCGGATTCGAAGAAAAAGGATTCTTGCATTGGCTGTAAATATTTTTGTCAAAAACATTAAACCCCTATTTTTGCAACCCCGAAAGGGGCAGGTATTCCCGAATAGCTCAGTTGGTTAGAGCATCTGACTGTTAATCAGAGGGTCTCTGGTTCAAGTCCAGATTCGGGAGCTAAAAGACTGATAATCAATCGATTACAGTCTTTTTTTATGCACAAAACTCACCTTTTATATTCCTTTTGTTATCAAAATCGGTAACAGTTTACACAAAAAAAGGTCACATAAATTTCGCCTGAAACTCAACAGCAGCAAGCATCTACTCTTTTAGTACCAAAGGATGACCATTTACAAATCGGTAACAACTCTAAAAAACCAATCATTATGTCTAAAAATAACATCACAATACTTGTATGGATGTACAAATCACGCACAAGTAAAACAGGTAAATCACCTTTATATATACGCATAACTTATAACAACGAAAGGAAGAACATTACCACAGGTTACAACATAGAATCGGATAGATGGAATAAAGAAAAAGGATTAGCGAAGGGTTCACAAAGTGATGCAATAGCAATAAATAATTACATCCAACAAACACAAAGTAAACTGATCACTCTATATAATGACATGTTACAAGAAGGAGATGTCAACCTCGACAAACTAATTGATCGGTTCTTCGGAAGAGATTATTCTCCTATGACTTTGATGGAACTTTTGCGATACCATAATGATGACTTCAAAAAACGCATAGGTATTGATTATAGTTTTTCTACTTGGGAGAAGTACGACATTTTAAGGAAGAAGTTGGAACTGTTTATTCCAATGAAATACGGTAAAGATGATATTCGATTAAAGGACCTTACCATACAGTTTGCTGCTGACTTTGATTTTTATCTAAAGGATAACGATCATAATAAACACAATACTGTTGTTAAGTACATCATCAACTTGAAAAAGATACTCAATCTCGCTGTGACAAATGACTGGATCATAAAAAGTCCGTTCACTAAATTCAAATCAAGCTTTAAGGATGTGGAACGGATTTACTTAACACAGCATGAATTAAACGCTATCGAACAGAAGTCGTTTAAAATGCTTCGTTTAGATCTTGTAAAGGATTTGTTCTTATTCCAATGTTATACTGGACTTGCGTATAGCGATATGGCAGAACTTACAACTGATGATGTAAAACCGGGGATTGATGGAAACAAATGGATCATCATTAACCGGAAGAAAACAGATGTACGAAGTGTTATTCCACTTTTACCAAAAGCTTTATTGATCTTGGACAAATACGAAGCCAAAAGGATTGGTAATATATTGTTACCCTGTTATGTAATACAGAAGTTTAATTCCTATTTACAGGAGATAGCCGATTTGTCGGGGATCAATAAAAACATTACCTCACATGTCGGTAGGCGAACATTTGCTACTACTGTTGCATTAAGTAATGGAGTATCGATAGAAACAATAAGTAAAATATTGGGTCATTCTACAACTAAGATTACACACCAATATGCTGTAGTGACTGATTTACGTGTAAGTGAGGAGATGGAAAAGCTAAAGGGAAAACTATAATCTACGTGGGCTATCATTATATCAGTGATGGCTCACTATTTTATGATGCTTTGTACTGGAGATAAGATGTTTGTTTATTCCACCCACTTAACATGTTCCTGCAAGTACTATAATTTATGTCTAAAACTAAAGCAGCTTCTTTGATGCTATTGAATTCTTGTCCGGTCCTTATATCAACCACATTAGCGTTTCTTTTACCACCGCTAATTAATCCTAAGTTGTATGCGTGCTGTATATTTTCTGCATGTGTGGCCCATTCCAGATTATCCAAAGCATTGTTGAGCTTGTCACCATCTAAATGATTGATGCATGGTTTGTTTTCGGGGTTATCTATAAATGCTTCTGCTTTTAATCTGTGCACAAGCTTTGTTGAATCTATACCATTCAGGCTGAGGCTTACAGTAAGGTATCCTGCCCGATCTTTTCTTTGGTTGAGCAGTATTGGTTCAACGATGTTTTTGTAGCTTCTAATCTTGCCTGAATCACTTATCTGATAGTTATTAAAGTAACCATCTATTGTCTTCCATGTTTCGATCAAAGGTTTTTCATATTCTAAATTCATAAGTCAACAAGTATACGATCATTTACATTGTCTCATTAATAATAAAATGCACAGAAAAATCCACATTGAGGAAAATGTGATTATTGTCATCAAATACATATAATAATTACTTATATTTATATCCCCGAAGTAGAAACACTTTATTTTCTATTAGAACCAATCCTAACTAACTATGGCCAAATCTGCTAAACAGTCTGAAGAAAAACCATTCGAACAAATACTTTGGTCTTCTGCTGATAAACTTCGTAAGAATATAGATGCTGCTGAATACAAACATTATGTACTGGGTTTACTATTCCTTAAATATGTGGCTGATGCATTTGAGGAACTGCATACAAAGATCTTAGACAAAGAAGGTGAGTATGCTTATGATGATCCTGAAGACAAGTTAGTGTACAGTTCTAAGTATGTTTTTTTTGTCCCCCCCAATTCTCGTTGGTCTTATTTAGTGTCGAGAGCGAAACATCCGTCAATTGGTGAAGACATAGATACAGCAATGGATCTAATAGAAAAGGATAACCCAAAACTTAGAGGTGTATTGCCGAAACAATTTGGTAGCCCTAAGTTAGATAAAACAGTATTGGGTGAACTAATTGATTTAATCAACAACATAAACATCGGTAATGAAGCTGCAAGGAAAAAAGATTTACTTGGTGTGGTATATGAATATTTTTTAGGACAGTTCGCTTTAGCAGAAGGAAGAAAAGGTGGTCAATTCTATACTCCACGTTCTGTAGTTCAGTTATTGGTAGAGATGCTTCAACCGAATAAGGGTAAAGTATTTGATCCCTGTTGTGGTAGTGGTGGAATGTTTGTGATGAGTGAGAAGTTTGTTTTACAACATCAAGGAAGAATCGATGACATAAATATTTATGGTCAAGAAAGTAATCAAACTACATGGAGATTAGCTGTAATGAATTTAGCTATTCGTGGTATTGATCCAGAGCAAGTAAAATGGAATAATGAAGGAAGCTTTACTAAAGATGCACATCCTGATTTAAAAGCTGATTTTATAATCGCTAATCCGCCTTTCAATGTATCTGATTGGAGTGGTGAACTATTACGTAATGATGGTAGATGGAATTATGGTGTACCACCTGCCGGTAATGCTAACTATGCGTGGTTGCAACACATGCTGTATCATTTATGTCCAACAGGAAAAGCAGGAGTTGTTTTATCAAAGGGTGCATTAACTACTAAACAAGGAAGTGAGTATGAGATCAGGAAGAATATGATTGAAGCAGGAGTAGTTGATTGTATAGTTAACCTTCCTGCTAAATTATTTCTGAATACACAGATACCTGCTTGTTTATGGTTTTTGAATCGTGATGTAATCAATAAACGAAAAGGCCAAGTATTATTTATTGATGCACGTAATCTTGGGCATTTAGTTAACAGAAGAACCCGTGAGTTTACAGATACAGATATAAATCAGATAGCAGATACTTACCATCATTGGTTAAATATCCGAGATGCTTATAATGATATATCGGGATTCTGTAAATCTTCATCTATTGAAGAAATACGAAACATGGATTATGTATTAACACCGGGAAGATATATTGGATTACCAGACGATGAAGATGACTTCAACTTCTCAGAACGGTTTAACAAACTTCAAGCTGAGCTGGAAGAGCAAATGAGTAAAGAGATACACCTAAATGAACGTATAAGACTAAACCTCTCTAAAATAAAGGAGGTAGATGATGAGTGAATTGGAGGATATACTAATTGATTTCCCCAAAAAGCTAAATAGACAATTGCTTACTTTGGACAATATAAAGTCACCTGAAAAAAGGTCAGTGATTTCTGGACCTTTTGGCTCTAATATCAGTAGTAAATATTTTA